>Ga0256838_1000413_pt1 | contig 26917 bp, 35 predicted proteins | sample 4571419metaG_FD_185978 | JGI IMG/M metagenome (GOLD analysis project Ga0256838, IMG submission 185978) | Hydrothermal vent microbial communities from Guaymas Basin, Mexico - 4571-419 | ecosystem: Environmental > Aquatic > Marine > Hydrothermal vents | place: Mexico: Guaymas Basin | collected...
GCCAAAGAAAAACAAGGTTATCGTTGAGGGTTGTAAAATTGCTAAAAAAGCAATTAAACCAACTGAAGAGAACACTAAAGGTGGTCATATCAATAAAGAGATGCCTATAGATGTTTCAAATGTTCGCAAAGTGGAGGCATAATAGATGGCTCGTTTTAAAGAAAAATATTTAGCACTTAAACCTGAGCTTCAAGAAGCTTTAGAGATTAAGAATGTTATGCAAATCCCTGAACTAGAGAAGATTGTTATCTCTGTTGGTGCTGGTTTTGCTATGAAAGATAACAAGCTTATCAAAAACATTGAAGATACTATTACTACTATTGCTGGTCAAAAAGCAAGTACGGTTATAGCTAAAAAATCAGTTGCTGGTTTTAAAGTTCGTGAAGGTATGCCAGTTGGTGTTCGTGTAACACTTCGTGGTGAAAATATGTATAACTTCTTTGACCGTTTAGTTTCTATTGCTCTTCCTCGTGTGAAGGACTTTAGAGGTGTTGCTAGAAACGGTTTTGATGGTCGTGGTAACTATAACTTTGGTCTTCAAGAGCAATTAATCTTCCCAGAGATTAGTTATGATTCTATCATGCAAATTCATGGTATGAATATCACAGTTGTTACAACTGCTGATTCTGATAAAGCAGGTTTTACTCTTTTAGAAAAAATGGGTATGCCTTTTACAAAAGGGAGTAACTAATGGCTAAGAAGTCTATGATCGCTAAAGCGGCTAGAACTCCAAAGTTCAAAGTTCGTGCTTATACAAGATGTCAAGTTTGTGGTCGTCCACACTCTGTTTTAAGAGACTTTGGAATTTGTCGTATCTGTTTTAGAGATATGGCAAACAAAGGTCTAATCCCAGGTGTTAGAAAGTCTTCTTGGTAAGCCATTGGCTTATCAGGTAGAAACTCCTAACAATTAGCAGTCTATAATTTATAGATTAGCAATATAAGGAATTTAAATGATAAATGATTTAGTAGCAGATGCGTTAACTCGTGTTCGTAATGCTGGTATGAGAAGATTACCAGTTACTACTTTAGTACACTCAAAAAGTGTTGAAGCAGTAGCAAATATCTTAGTAGAAAAAGGTTATATAGATAGTTGTAATGTTATCGAAGATGGCGTTAAAAAAACTATTAAAGTTGTACTTAAGTATGATGAAAACGGAAAAACTGTAATCAATGAGATGAAAAGAGTTTCTAAGCCTGGTAGAAGAGTTTACAAAGGTAAAGAAGATATCAAAAGATTCAAAAATGGTTACGGAACTATTATTGTGAGTACATCACACGGCGTTTTACCAAATGACAAAGCTTATGAGCTTGGTATTGGTGGCGAAGTTTTATGTACGGTTTGGTAGGAGTATAATATGTCAAGAATTGGTAAAAACCCTGTAGAATTTGCATCTGATATCACAGTTACTGCAAATGGAAATGTTATAACTTTTGCTAAAGGCAAAAATAGTGTTGATTTAGACACAAAAGGAAATGTTAATTTTTCTATCGATGGAAATGTACTAACTTTTTCTACTTTGTCAGATGCTCGTGAACATAGAGCTTTCTGGGGAACATATCGTTCATTATCTGCTAATATTGTAACTGGTTTAACTACTGGATATACTAAGCAATTAGAGATTAACGGTGTTGGTTATAGAGCTGCTGTTAAAGGTAACATTCTTAACTTACAACTTGGTTTCTCTCATGATATCAACTATGAATTACCAGCTGGTATAGAAGCTACAGTTGAAAAGAACATTATTACTTTCAAAAGCCACGATAAACAACTTATCGGTCAAGTAGCTGCTGAAGTAAGAAGTTTCCGTCCACCAGAGCCTTACAAAGGTAAAGGTGTTAAATATGTAGAAGAGCATATCGTGCGTAAAGCCGGTAAAACTGCTGGTAAGTAAGGGAGGATATTTATAAATGAATGCAAAAGTATTAAAAAATAAAGTAGCTACTCGTTTAAAGAGAAAGCGTCGTATTCGTGCAAAAATATCTGGTAGTGCTGAACTTCCTCGTGTTTCTGTATTTAGATCAAATCGTTATATAAGTGTTCAAGCTATAAATGATGAAACTGGTACAACTTTATGTGCTCTTCACTCAAAAGCAACTGGACATAAAGCTAACAAAGAGGGTGCGGCTGCACTTGGTGAGGCATTTGCTGCTAAACTAAAAGAAGCTGGTATCTCTAACATTGTTTTTGACCGTAACGGTTACCAATATCACGGTGTAATCGCTGCATTTGGTGATGCACTTCGTGCAAACGAAATTAAGTTCTAAGGAGACATGATGGAAATTAACAGAGATGACTTTGAAGAAGCTATCGTAAATATTGGTCGTGTTACAAAAGTTGTAAAAGGTGGTCGTCGTTTTCGTTTTACTGCACTTGTTGTAGTTGGTAACAAAAATGGTACTATAGGTTATGGTACAGGAAAAGCTAAAGAGGTTCCTGATGCTATTAAAAAAGCAGTAGATGAAGCATTTAAAAATCTTACAACTATAAGTATTAAAGGTACAACTATTGCTCATGATATTGAAACAAAATTCAATGCAAGTCGTGTTCTTTTAAAACCAGCATCTGAGGGTACTGGGGTTATCGCAGGTGGAGCTGTTCGTCCAGTTCTTGAGCTTGCTGGTATCCAAGACATACTTACTAAGTCTATTGGTTCAAATAATCCAGGGACATTAGTTCGTGCAACAGTTAATGCACTTGCTAACTTAAAAGGATAATAAATGGGTATTGAAAATTTATCTCCAGCTGAGGGTTCTACTTCAAATCGTAAAAGAGTTGGTCGTGGACAAGGTTCAGGTACTGGTAAGACTTCTGCTCGTGGTCAAAAAGGTCAAAAATCTCGTACAGGTTACAAGAGAAAAAGAAACTTTATCGGTGGTCAGCTTCCATTAGCGAAGATTATGCCAAAAATCGGTTTCCATTCTAACAATGTTAAACCTTATGTGATTAATGTTGAAAAAATCAAAGCTGTAGCTGAACTTGATGAAATCACAATGGAGACAATCCGTTCAGTTCACAAAGTTGCTAATAGCGTTAAAAAAGTTAAATTAGTTGGTGCATCTGCAAAAGATTTAGCATCAAAAATTAAAGACGAAAACGTTACAACTACAGGAAAATAGAAGTGAATAAAAATCTAGTTAATAAGATACTTATTACAATCGGGTTTTTATTCATCTATCGCCTGCTGGCTTATGTGCCAGTTCCAGGCGTAGATACTGCTGTTATAGCATCATTTTTTGATTCTCATCAATCAGATGCATTAGGACTGTTTAATATGTTCAGTGGAAATGCTGTTCAAAGAATGTCTATTATCTCTCTTGGTATTATGCCTTATATCACTGCTTCAATTATTATGGAACTTCTTGCTGCAACTTTTGCACCACTAGGTCAAATGAAAAAAGAGCGTGATGGTATGGTGAAATATATGCAAATTATCCGTTATGCTACTATTGTTATTACTATTATTCAAGCTATTGGTGTAAGTGTTGGACTTCAAAGTTTAACAGGACCTAGTGGAAATAGTGCTATTTTAGCTGACCATAATACATTTATACTTCTTGCTGCTATATCTATGCTTGCTGGAACTATGCTTCTTATGTGGATTGGTGAGCAGATAACTCAAAGTGGTATTGGTAATGGTATATCTCTTATTATCTTTGCTGGTATTGTTTCAGCTATACCTAGAGCGATAGGTCAAACTATAACTATGGTAAATACTGGTGCTATGAGTTTTATCACTGTTATTGGTATATTATTGCTTGTTATTGGTACTGTTGGTATCATTATCTATGTTGAGTTAGGTGAACGTCGTATCCCTGTAACTTATGCAAAAAAGACTATGATGCAAAACCAAAACAAAAGAGTGATGAACTATATCCCTATCAAATTAAATTTAGCTGGTGTTATTCCAGTTATCTTTGCATCTGCTATATTGATGTTTCCTATGACTGTGCTTTCAAGCAGTACAAACCCTACTGTTCAAGCGATAGCAGACTTTTTAAATCCAAACTCTTACTTTTTTAACTTTTTAACTTTTGTATTTGTTATATTCTTTGCATTTTTCTATGCATCTATAACTTTCAATGCAAAAGATATTGCAGATAATTTAAAAAGACAAGGTGGATTTATTCCAGGTATCCGTACTGGTAAGGCAACTATGGAGTTTTTAAATGAAACTGCTTCAAGACTTACTGTTACTGGTGCATTGTATTTAGGACTTGTAGCTACTTTACCATTTATGATTATAAAAGGTATGGGTGTACCATTTTTCTTTGGTGGTACAGCTGTTTTAATTGTTGTTCAAGTTGCACTTGATACTATGAGAAAGATAGAGGCTCAAGTTTATATGAGTAAATACGAAACTCTAAGTGCGGTTGGTTTATAGCAATGGCTATTGCACTTAGAAAACCTAAAGAGATAGAAAAACTTCGTTCTGCCAACAAAATTGTTGGTGGAGCATTGGAACTACTACGAAAAAACACAAAAGTTGGAATGAGTTTAAAAGAACTTGATGCTATGGCTGAAGACTACATTAGAAGTCAGGGAGCTAAACCATCGTTTAAAGGTCTTTATGGATTTCCTTCTGCTGTTTGCTGTTCACTTAACCAAGTTATTATTCATGGTATCCCTACTGATTATAAGCTCCAAGAGGGTGATGTAATTGGTTATGATATAGGTACTGAGTTAGATGGTTGGTTTGGTGATGCAGCTATAACAGTTGGGGTGGGAGAGATTAGTAGTGAAGATGAGAAGTTAATCGCTTGTGCTAAAGATACTCTTTATGAGGCAATTGACAGCATCAAACAAGGTATGAGGTTTAAGGAGCTTTCTTTAGTTTTAGAAAACTCTATAAGGTCTCGTGGTTTTGTTCCATTATATAATTTTTGTGGTCATGGGATTGGTAGAAAACCCCATGAAGAACCAGAGATTCCAAACTACCTTGAAGGCAAAAGTCCAAAAGCCGGTCCTAAGATAAAAAACGGAATGGTTTTTTGTTTAGAACCTATGATATGTCAAAAAGAGGAAGAACCAGTTATTTTAGAAAATAAATGGGATGTTGTTAGTGCCGATAGATTACACGGTTCACATTATGAGCATACCGTTGCTATTGTCAATGGTAAAGCTGAAATATTATCTCTTGCTTAGAGAGAAACTTAAAGGACTTATAAATGGCTAAAGCTGATGTTATAGAAGTTGATGGCAAGATTATTGAGGCATTACCAAATGCAACATTTCGTGTTGAATTACCAAATGGACATATAATTCTTTGTCATATTGCAGGTAAAATGCGTATGCACTATATCAAGATACTACCAGGTGATAAAGTAAAACTAGAACTTACTCCTTATTCACTTGATAAAGGTCGTATCACTTATAGATACAAATAATAAAAAGGTGTACCTATTTAGGTGCTACCTTTTTACAAATACCAAATTTTAAACTTCTGATGGTGTATTCACTTACAACTGCACCTTTTCTCATACTAAGTATATGTTCTATCGCATCTGCTATATCAGTAGCTAAAAGTTTTTCATCCTCTTTTTTACTTGTTTCAAATCGTAAAGTATCATAAAAATTACTTTCAGTCATATCTGGATTTATATTTGTAACACTTAAGTTTGATTTGCGACTTTCTTCAAAAATAGCATCTGTAAAAGCTTTTAGACCAGCTTTTGTAGCACTATAAACTCCAGCAAATTTACTAGCTCGTAAGGCTTCTATACTATTTATGTTTATAAGATAGCCATCATTTTTTTTTAATTCTCTTAAAAGTATATTTGTTAAAAGCATAGGGGCTGTTAAGTTTAGAAAGACCATATCTATTATGGTTTTATGGCTCAACTCCTCGTGTGGTTCAAACCTACCAAAACCAGCAGAATTTATCAGTATAGATATATTTTTACCTTTTAATTCTTTTGAAAGTATATCTATATCTTTTTTATCTTTTAAATCTGCTTTTAAAGCTTGAAAATTAGAACTATTAAAATAATCATCCTCTATATTACGGCTGATGCCTATAACTCTATAACCAAGTTTTAAAAGTCTTAAAGTTGTGGCATATCCGATGCCACTACTAGCACCTGTAACAACTGCCAATCTATCCATTTTTTACCCTTTTCATAATCTCATCTATTTGATTAAATATAAGCTTTTTAGCCATATCTTTACTAACTGTTTGAGGCTCAAAATGATCACTTACAACTTTAAAAATAAAGCTATTTTTAAACCCATTAGTAGCTTCTAAAAAACCAGCACTTTCCATATCAACCACATCATATATATCTTTTGTCATCTCATAATCTATACAAGTTATATCTATGTATCTTGCATCTATGAGTTCACCTATATTATAGTTTTTACTAGCACCACATATACCTACATTTATAACGATATCATCTTTAGAGAGTTTTTTTAAAGTTTGTGAAGTTTTTTTAGACATAGTATCTGCACCTATACCTGTTATGATAACCTCAATATCTTCATTTTTATACTGTTTTAGTTTGTATTTATCTACAAAAGCTTGAGCCTCTGCTTTTAATGCTGTTAAAATATAAATCATTTTAAGATTATATCAAAAAAAGTTGGTTATAATTTCATTGCTTCTTTAGACCTGTGCAATGGTATTTTGAGATACTGTGTCAGGGTAGGAATACAGCAGCACGACTCAACTTGTCATGTGCCGCAGGTATCTGGAGAGGCACCTTCTACATAATATAAAATTATTGTATAATCCACTTTTAAATTTTTAACTAAGAAAGCTTTTATGAATAAATTATTTATATATTTTTTTTTGATAACACCATTATTTGCATTATCTGATTCGATAATAGAACAAGAACTACAAGATGCTTTAAAAGAAAGAAAACTACTTGATGAAAAAATAAAATTATTAAAATCAAAACTTCCAAAAAAAAAGAAAAAAAATGTATTCATAACTCATACTGAATTTGGTTATATAAAAACTGGTGGAAATACAGATACAGATACCTTTAATTTGGATGTAGAGATAAAGAAAAATTGGGGTAAGCATATTGCAAAGTTTCATATAGATGCTCAATATGCAGAAGATAAAGGTATAAAGTCTAAAAATAAATATCTTTTAGAATTGGAGTATAATTACGATCTTACATCAAATGTATCTTTAGATTATATTATTGGCTATAGAGATGATGAATTTTCCACTTATGATTACCAATTTTATACTGGTCCTGGTTTATCTTACAAACTTATAGAAGATACTAAACAAAATTTAAAACTAAATGCAAATATGCTGTTTTCTCAAGATAAGATAGAAACAACAAGAAATTATTTATCATTTAGAAGTAAATTGCTATATGATTATAATATACTAAAAAACCTTACTTTTAAACAAACAATATCATACAGAACAGAAGTACAGGACAATAAAAACTATTTCGTATATTTAAAATCATCATTAAGTACTAAATTGTCTGAAATCTTTTCAGCAGGTTTAAGTTATAAATATGATTATGTAAGCTTACTAGCAGAAGATAAAGTTCATAATGATGATACATTAACTATAAATCTTATAATAGATTACTAGTTTAAAAATGCTCTTGAATTTAAACCTCTAGTAAGAGTATCATTTATTTGCCCTTTGTAAGATTCATTTCTTTTTTCAAGTTCAGAAGTGAACTTTGTTATAAGTTTTGATTTTGTATTTGGATGTCTGCATATAGCAAATACAATATCTTCATACATTATAAAGTTTGGATGGTTATTTGTTCCTATTTTGGCTGGTATATTTCCATGGTATTTTAGTATTTTATTTAGAGTTTCTTCTAGTGTATTTGTATCTGTATTTGGATTTTTTATAATAGCACTTAGAGATTTTAAATCAATTGGTTTTTTAGATTTTTGTTTATTGATTTTTTTAGATTTTTTTTTCTTTTTGGTTGGTTTTTTAAATAAAAAGTATATAAGTATAAATAGAATTACAGTTAAAACAATAGCTGATTTTACAAGAAGAAGAATTATATCCATAATGTGACTTTTAATTTTAAATTAAGAAAGTGGTACGCCCTAAAGGATTCGAACCTTTGACCTATGCCTTAGAAGGGCATTGCTCTATCCAGCTGAGCTAAGGACGCATATATAAAGATTAACAAAAGTGGTACGCCCGATAGGATTCGAACCTATAACCCTCGGAGCCGAAATCCGAAACTCTATCCAGTTGAGCCACGGACGCTACTAAAATTATTAATATTTTTTTATTTTCAAAAACTGGGGTGGGATACGGGATTCGAACCCGCGACACCCGGCACCACAAACCAGTGCTCTAACCAACTGAGCTAATCCCACCATAATGTTTTTTTTGAGAAATAAAAAAAAGATGGTCGGGGTGAAAGGACTCGAACCTTCGGCCCCTTGGTCCCAAACCAAGTACTCTAACCATACTGAGCTACACCCCGACCTATTTCAAAAACCAAACATACATCCGATTAATGAGTTGAAATTATAGTAAATAATTTAATTAATGTCAATAGTTTTTTACAAAATTTTTAAATTTTTGATATAATTACTCAAAAAAGGGATAAAACTATATGAAAATAGCAAGATTTAGTAGGTTGGGTTTTATTTTAGCAGCAGCTGGAAGTGCAGTAGGGCTGGGAAATATATGGAAATTTCCATATATAACAGGTGAATATGGTGGTGGAGCTTTTGTACTTGTTTATCTTTTTACAGTTCTTCTTATAGGTTTTTCTATAATGATAGCTGAGATGTTTATAGGTTATATGGGTAGAAAAGATGGTGTAACATCATTTGAGGAGTTAGCTCCAAAAAATAAGAATCTTTGGAAACTAGGTGGTTTTCAAGGTTTAGCTGGTCTTTTTATAATGATTTTTTATTCTGTAGTTATTGGGTGGATATTTAACTATATAGTGAGTTCACTTATATATCTACCTAGTTCTGTAAAAGAGGCAGAACTTACTTTTACAACTATGTTACATAGTGATTTTTTAACACAACTTTTTTATCATAGTGTTGCTTTTTTATGGATAACTTATGTTTTAACAAAAGGTATAAAAAGTGGGATTGAGAGATTGAATTTTTACTTGATGCCAACACTTATACTTATACTCTTAGGTATGTTTATATATGCTACGACTTTAGATAGTTTTTCAAAAGCTGTTGAGTTTATGTTTAGTCCTGATTGGTCTAAGATAAATTCTGAAGCTTTTGTAACAGCTGTAGGTCATGCTTTTTTTACACTATCTTTAGGTATGGGTGCTATTATGACATATTCAGCTTCTATGGAAAAAAACTCAAACCTTGTTAAAAATGCTTTTTGGGTTGTATTTTTAGATACAACTATAGCTATAGTTGCCGGGCTTATGCTTTTTACATTTTTATATCAGTATGGTTCAGGTCCAGCAAAAGGGCCAGGACTTGTTTTTATATCTTTACCATCAGCTTTTTATGAGATGGGTATTTTAGGTAACTTTTTTGCTGTTATATTTTTTATAGCATTGGCTTTTGCAGGTTTGACATCATCTGTATCTTTGGTTGAACCTATGGTTCAGTATTTTATAGATAGATTTAATTGGAGTAGGCTTAGAGCTTCTGTTTCTATGGGATTATTTTTTTATCTTTTTGGTATAGTTGCAATTTTATCTAATATAGATGGATATAAAGAGCTACTAACTTGGGGAGATAAAAACTTTTTTGATTGGGTTGATTATATTACAGCTGCTATAATGTTACCTTTTGGTGGTCTAATTATGGCTATATTTGTAGGATTTGTTATAGAAAAACAAAGAGTTGAAGCTGTTTTAAAACCACAACTAGGTTTTGCTTTTGAAGCTTGGTATTTTTCACTAAGATACATAACACCAGTAGCTATGTTTGTTGTTATGCTAAATTTAATGGGAGTTGTATAAGATGAAAGAAAAATGTTTAGAGATACTAGAACAAGAGGGTATAAATCCAGCTTCAAAGATAGATTTTGATGTAAACGGAAGTGTTTATCCACTCTCTTTAGAGTATATTATAGATACTTATATGCAAGCGTCAGAGGATTCACAAGCTGTTTTTTTAGATGCTTTACAAAAGTCAACAAAAGCTGACGAGATGGGTATAGAAAAGTTTTTTGAGGGGATGGGACAACTTTTGTTAATGACCCATCTTTCTGATAAGTTTAATGTTTAAATAGTATATATCAAGTACTCAATTTGTTCTAAAAGTTGAGTATTTGAGATGCCATTTTTAGATGCATAAGCTAAAGCACCACCCATACCAGCACCCTCTTTTACATCACCATTATCATATCTTTTTAAGATATCGATAGAAGTATCTTCAAATGAAAATTCTGTGTATATAGCATGTGGAGTGTAGCTTAGTTGCGATAGTATATTTTTTATATTTGAGTTTTTATCTTTTGCTAACCATTTTGTAGTTGATAGTGTTATATTTTCGTGTTTTACTCTTTTTAGGATATCTTCTCTTAGAGCGTCAGCTATAAGTAAACAAGATGCCATTTGTGTTCCACCTGCTAATACTATATGAAATCTTCTTGAAGCTTCCACTAAAAAACCAGCACAAAAAAGTAGCATATTGTCACTTACTATACTTAGTTTTTCAAATCTTGACATATCTTCATCTATAAGTGAAAGAGCTTTATCTATGGTTTTGTTTTTTATATCATCTGGAGCTTTTGCAAAACTAGAAGCAAAATCATTACGACAATCATAACCAAGTGCTAAAGCACTAGCTGTTGCTGTTGTTGTTCCAGCTGGGGTACTCTCTCCTAGTATAAGATAGTTACCTTTTAACTCATACTTTTCTCCAAATTCCATACCTTTTATAAATACCTCTTTTGCATCTATATCTGCACCACAGTCGATGCTTTCAGATACTTTGATATTAAAATCATATATATTTGTTTGTTGTGGTTTTACTTCTAAACCTAGATTTAGTATCTCTATAGAACTAAAAGGGTGAAGATTATGAACAGCTCTTGTTAGTATAGCTGGTGTTGGTATCCCCTCAGCTGTTTTGGCTAAATCTTTTAATGAAAATATCTTCTCATTTGTTATGTACTCTGCATCTAATGTTGGAGTGAGTGGTATTTGACCAGATATACCAGCTTGTGTTATACCATCTATTTCGCAAGTTTTTGTAACACTAGAAGCCAGTAAAAAATCAGCTCGACCATCTAGTAAGAAATCATTTTTATCTGTAAAAATATTTTTAGTAATCATCTTTTATAGTACTTTTTTATTAAATTATCAACATTATACAAAAATTTATTAAATATATTTGGTGGCTTGTCGATATACCTTACAAGATATGAAAAAGCAAAGGATATGATATGTATGGAAATCAAGCTCATGCTATTTACGCACAGAACAATGTAGGTATAGAATCTCCAGAGAGACTTATAGAGATGTTGTATGAGGGTGTCCTTCGTTTTAATGCTCAAACAAAAAAAGCTATAAAAGATGGTGATGTAGAGAAAAAACTTTATTGGTCAAATAGATCTATAGATATAATAACTGAACTTTTAATTGTTTTAGATATAGAAGCTGGTGGAGATATAGCACTATATCTAAATGGATTATACAACTATCAGATTAAATTATTATCTCAAGCAGTTATATATGATGATATTGAAAAAATTGATGAGTGTAGTAATGTTTTTAAAGGTCTTTTAGAGGCTTGGAGAGATGAGACTCGCTAGTTTTTGATGGAGATATTTAACGATAATCTACACACTTTAGTTTTAAGTGATGATGGTTCATATACAGCTTATTCAAAAGAGTATGATGAACATTACCATTCTACAAAAGATGGTGCTTTGCATGAGTCTTTTACTAAACATATCATCCCAGCTTTTAGTGTTAAGCAGAATCAAAATGATATAAATATCTTAGATATATGTTTTGGTTTAGGCTTTAATACATTGGCAACTTTACTTTTTTATAAACAAAACAATTTAACATCAAAGTTAAATATCTACTCTCCAGAATTAGATAAATCTTTAGTAAAATCACTTGTAAATTTTTCTTATCCTAAAGAGTTTGATGAGTTTAAGCATATTATAAATTCTATAGTAGATAATGGTTTTTATAAAGATGATAAAATTTATATAGAGGTTTTTTTAGGGGATGCAAGAGAGTATATAAAAAAGTTTAACAACAAGTTTGACATCGTATATCAAGATGCTTTTAGTCCATCTACCAACCCTATACTTTGGACAAAAGAGTATTTTAGTGATATATCAAAAGCTATTAAAGATGATGGTATATTAACAAGTTACTCAACAGCTTTAAAAACAAGACTAGCACTTTATGAAAATGGTTTTAATATCTATCTAAATAAAGGTGATGATTTTAGAAATGCAACAGTAGCTTCTAAAACTGTAGTGGATAGTTTTGAATTAGTAGATATGAAACATAAAATCTCTTGCAATCCTGATGTAGAACCTTTAAAAGATTAGTTTATAACTTCCAAAAACTCTTCTCCAAATTGTTCGTATTTTTTTTCACCTACTCCATTTACCTTTAACATTGAAACCTTATCATAAGGTTTATCATTTGCTAAATGTTTTAGAGTTTTATCGCTAAATATAAGATAAGCTGGTACTCCCATCTCAGATGCCAACTCACTTCTTTTCTCTCGTAATGCTTCAAATAACTCCTCATCATAATCAAATTCGGTAACTTGTTTTACTTTTTTCTCTTTAATAGAGATTTGAAGTCTTGAAGCTCTTATATCTACAAGTTTTTTACCTTTGAGTATATCTACTGCATCATTTGTTAGTTTTAAAACACTAAAATCCCCTAAAGTTAAGATATTTAGCTCCATAACCCTCTCAAGTATAACAAACCACTCTTTTTTACTTATGTGAGTACCAATGCCATAGACTGAAAGTTTATCAGCTTCATTTGCTAGTATTTTTTGCTCTTTTGAGCCTCTTAAAACATCTATGATATAGTTTTTTCCAAAACTTTGGTTTGTTTTATAGATGGTGCTTAAAAGCATCTGCACCTCTTTAGTTATATCTTGCTTTTTTGCATCTCTATCTAGGCAGTTATCGCATCTATCTTTACACGGCTCTAATGTATCGTTAAAATACTCGGCTAATTGTTTGTGAAAACATATCTCACTTGTAGCAAATTTATATATGTTGTTGATTTTTGAGAGTTGGTTTTCTTTGTACTCGGAGTTTTGAACTTCATCTAAAAACCGTTTGTGCTGGGCAATATCACCTGCATTAAAAAGTAGTAAAACTTCACTATCTTCCCCATCTCTTCCAGCTCGTCCTATCTCTTGGTAGTAGTTTTCTTGTGTTTTAGGTAATGACATATGCACAACAAATCTTATATCGCTTTTATCTATCCCCATACCAAAGGCGATGGTTGCTACCATAATGTTTGCTTTGTCATTTACAAAATCTTTAAAGTTTTCCTCTCTTGTTTTTTGTGAAAGTCCTGCATGGTAAGGTAGGGCTTTGTAGCCATTATCTACTAAGTATTCACAAAGGGCTTCAACTTTTTTTCTACTACTTGCATAGATGATGCCACTCTCATTTTTATGTCTTGATAAAAAGTCTTCTAGTTGAGCATAACCGTTTTGAAGTCGTCTTTGGGCTGAGATGAAGATATTTTTACGAAAAATTTTACCTTTTAGTAAAACTGGGTTTTGTAGGTTTAAGTTATTTATGATGTCGTATTTTACATGTTCGGTACTTGTTGCAGTAAATGCACAGATACTAGTGTGTGGAAAATGCTTTTTTAAGTTACTCAAAGCTCTATAATCATCTCGAAACTCATGCCCCCACTGAGATATACAGTGAGCCTCATCTATAACAAAAAAGTTTATATTTAGAGATTTTAAAAACTCTAAAGTCCATTCAGTGTTTAGCCTCTCAGGTGAAAGGTATAAAAACTTTAACTCGCCTCGTCTAGCTTTTGATAAAACTTCACTAACCTCCGTAGAACTTTGAGCAGAACTTATCATATCAGCACTAAGATTTTGAGCTTTTAGAGATGCTACTTGGTCTTGCATAAGTGCGATAAGTGGAGATATAACGATGCTTATGCCATTTTTAAGTAGAGTTGGGAGTTGATAAACAAGAGATTTTCCACCACCAGTTGGTAGTATCATAAGAAGGTCTTGATTTTGCATAATTGCATCAACACCTTCTTCTTGAAGTTCACGAAAAGAGTTATGTCCAAATATATCTTTTAGTAGTTTGTATTTTATATCTGACATTAGTATTGAGCCGTTATAGCTTCTACATCATCCCATGAAAGATTGGATTTACTTTGATGGTTGATTATGTGTGAAACATATCTTGCAAACATATCTGTCTCAACATTTACTTTTGAGCTTTTTTTATAGTTTCTAAACAGAGTCTCTTTCATTGTATGTGGTATGATTGTTAGTCTAAAAGTATCATCTTTTACATCATTTACAGTTAAACTAACTCCATCTATAGTGATAGAACCTTTTGGAACTATATATGGGATAAATTTTTTATCTACAGATATAAAAACATCAAAAGAGTTACCATTGTTTTTTATCTCTTTTATCTCCCCTATAGCATCGATATGTCCCTGAACTATATGACCTTCAAACCTATCGCCCATCATCATCGCTGGTTCAATATGTACTTCATCTTTGTAGTTTTGTATAGCTAAAAGTTTTTGACTCTCAGGAGATAACTCAACACAAAAACCATCATCTAATACTTTTACTACAGTTAAACAAGCACCATTTATAGCGATGCTATCGCCTAGTTTTGCTTTGTGTTTTGCTTGTATGCTTAATCTACTTCCTACAAAGCTTTTAACACGAGCTACTTCCCTTATAAGTCCTGTAAACATTATAGATTTTCACTTCTGATATTTCTTCTAAAAGTTGTTTGATTTCCCTTAGCTTTAGCTTTGGCTTTTCTCATCTTTTCAAGTAGCATAGCTTTTTCATCTAGTCTATTTTCCCTTATCTTATGCTCATCACCACCATCAACTTCTTCTTCATACTCTATAATCTCTGGTTTATAATCTTTAAATAAATCTTTACTTGACATTTCACAATCCAAATATATTATTTTTGCTTGATTATATCAAAAACAATCTAATAATGCTATAATACGACCGTTACAAATGGTAAAACTCTATGGCTTGATGGGAAGTGGTGTGCTTGAAAATCGGGATAGGTGGGAAACCCCAAAAAAGGAGCTTACCATGAAGTTAATTCTTATAGTAATCACTATCTTAATTATCCTAGCCGAGAACTTAAGATAGAGAGTGAGGGGAAACCCTTACTCAATGATTACTATAATTGTAACAAAAAAAATTAAATATTAAATAATTTAACTCTCTTTTTTTCTTAAAAAGTTTACTTTTTATAGCTTTAGGGGGTTGTAGGGACATTTGTCCCTGCTAGTATAATGGACTTTGTTCATTATGCTATATTAAATAAATAAAAATCGAGAAAATTTATGAATTATGAAATAATAGTAGTAGGTGGTGGTCATGCTGGTGTTGAAGCATCGTTGGCATCTGCTAGAATGGGTAAAAAAACACTTTTAATCTCTATGCTTGCAGAAAATGTTGGTGCAACATCATGTAATCCTGCTATAGGTGGACTAGCAAAAGGACATCTTGTACGAGAGATAGATGCACTAGGTGGTGAGATGGGGCTTATAACTGATGAAGCAGGGATACAGTTTCGCATACTTAACCAGACAAAAGGTCCAGCAGTTCGTGGTAGTCGTGCTCAAATAGATATGGATAAATACCGTGTAATAGCTAGAAATACGATTTTAAACACTAAAAATCTAGATTTAGCTCAAGAAACAGCAACAAAACTGATACTAGAAGATGGTGTAGTTGTAGGTGTCAAAACTGACCTTTTAAATGAATACAGAGCAAAAAAAGTTATCATTACAAGTGGTACATTTTTAAAAGGGATTATCCATATAGGTGAGGTTCAGCAAGTTGGTGGTAGATTTGGAGAACAAACAAGTATAGATTTGAGTGATTCTTTAAGAGATGATTGTAAACTTGATATGGCAAGATTAAAAACAGGTACTTGCGCAAGGATAGATAGTTCAACTATAGATTTTTCAGTTATGCAAGAGCAAGGTGGAGATGAACTACCAAACCCTTTTAGTTTTAGAACTAACCGTGAAGAGTTTCGCAAAACTAAAAAACAACTACCGTGCTATATAGCTTATACAAATGAAACAACTCATAATATCATCTCATCTAACTTTTACAGAGCTCCACTTTTTACGGGTCAGATAGAGGGTAAAAGTCCAAGATATTGCCCATCTATAGAGGATAAAATAAGCAAGTTTGCAGATAAAGATAAACATCATCTTTTTATAGAACCACAAACTATGGACAATACAGAGTGTTATATAAATGGTTTAAGTACATCTTTACCGCCAGAAGTTCAAAGACAGATGGTAGCATCTGTAAAAGGGATGGAAAATGCAAAAATTGTAAGATATGGTTATGCTATAGAGTATGATTATGTTGATCCTCGTGAATTAAAACATTCTCTTGAAACTAAAAAAGTAAAAGGTCTTTACTTGGCTGGTCAGATAAATGGTACAACTGGTTATGAAGAAGCAGCTGCTCAAGGTTTGATGGCTGGTATAAATGCATCTCTTAGTTTAGATAACAAAGAACCTTTGATTTTAAGAAGAGATGAGGCATATATAGGTGTTCTTATAGATGATTTGGTAACAAAAGGTACAAAAGAGCCTTACCGTATGTTTACATCTCGTGCTGAGTATAGACTTCTTTTACGAGAAGAAAGTGCAGATACTAGACTTTCACATTATGGTTATGAGTTGGGACTTATAGATAAAGAGACTTATGAGAAAGCAAAACTAAAAGATGAACAGATAAAAGCGGGTGCAAAACTTTTAGAAGATACAAAATTTACACCAAACAAAGAGTTTAATGCACTTTTAGTATCTATAGATGAACAACCTCTAAAGGATGTATCAACTGCACAACAACTTGTAGCTAGAAAAACATTTGATGTTGAAAAGATGTTAAAAATCTGTCCAGAGTTAGAAAAATATAATGATTATATAAAAGATGAAATCTTAGTTGAGGGTAAATATGCTCGTTATATAGATAAGCAAAGTGAAGAGATACGACGGATGAAAAAGTATCTAAAAGTTGCTATCCCTGATGGGTTTGATTTTAAAAGTGTAAGTGGACTTAGTGCAGAGGTTGTTGAAAAACTAGAAGCTTTTAATCCACCAACACTTCAATCAGCTATGAATATAAGTGGTATAACTCCAGCAGCAGTTGAGATTTTACATATATATATAAGAATGGCAAAGAAAAAGGAACAGCAATGAAAACATACTACTATGTTCATACAGGGCATCGCATCGGGTTAGATAGATTTAGAAGAGCTACTACGATACTTAGAGCTTTAAAAGATGAAGATATAACACTTCTTTGTTCAGATTTTCGTATCGCTCAAATAGCACGAGACTTTGGGATTGATGATTGTGTTGGTGTTGATGTTGTAAGAAATATCCCTTATATAGCTCATCATGGAGATAAACTTATATTTGATTCTGATGAAGCAAATCCAATAATGCTTGAAGATATGAAAAACTTTTTTTCAACTTTTGTCCATATAAAAACTAATGAAATTGTAGTAGATGAAAAGTATTTTGAAAAAAAAGAAAAAACTATCCCTTTGGCTTTTTTCTTTGGTGATGATGACTATGAAAAAGATATGCAAGAGTTTATACCACTTTTACAAGAGTTGGATGCTTGTGTTCTTCTTGGATTTTATTATTTTTTAGATTATGAGGATTTTATAAAAGAAAATATTAACAATACTTATGAATTTGAAGATTATGATGAGGTTATAACGAAATCAGAAGTTCTTATAACTGCTTCACCTCAAGCTACTTTAGAGTGTTTGGCATCTGGTGGAAAACCAATTTTTATACAAAGAGATGATTATCCTACAGAGTTTAATGAGATATTTGAAAAATTAAATATTCCTATTGTTTATATAAGTGATAAAAAACTATTAAAAGAGCAAATTAGTATAATAAATGCTAATAATTATAACAACATAGATATAAATAGTAACAAAATTGTAGAAATTATAAAAGAAAGCTTAACTTTATAAATATTTAAAACAAATTTAGTATATAATAAGGCTGTAAAAATTCACAAAAAAGTGAGCGAATATGAAAAATAATAGCCGTAGAGGTTTTATGGGTAAAGCATTTGGTGCCGTAGCCGGTATAGGTGCGATAGGTTCATTATATGCAATGAAAAAATCTTGGGATCCACTTCCAAGTGTAAAAGCAGCTGGTTTTACAACTCTTAATATGGATGATTATAAAGAGAATGAACTAGTTACTGAAAAATGGAGAGGTAAGCCAATCTTCGTTTTAAAACAAACTAAAGAGATGATGGAAAAAGCAAAAGCTAATCCTAAAGATATGGATAGACTTATCCAAATCGGTGATAGTCACTTTATGGTTTGTGTAGGTCTTTGTACTCACTTAGGTTGTATCCCTGGTTATAACCCTGCTGAAGAGAGTTTCTTATGTGCTTGTCATGGTGGTATGTATGATTTTACAGCAGAAGTAACAAAAGCTCCACCTCCTCGTGGTCTTGATATCCCTCCGTTTAAGATAGATGGTAATAAACTGGTTTTAGGTGAAGAAGGACCTGAGTATAAAAAGATGCTAGAAGCTGGCATAACTCTTAAAGTATAGGTAAAGGAAAAAAATGGCACATTTTACAAAAGCGACAAGTGTTAAAGATTGGTTCGACCAAAGATTAGCAATTGATAAAGTTGAAAAGGTAATGATGTCGGAATATTGGATTCCAAAAAACATCAACTTTTTATGGGCTATGGGTATGGTACTTGTTGTAACATTTACTTTACTTCTAGTTTCAGGTATATTTTTACTTATGTATTATCAACCAAATGTAGCTACTGCATTTGATAGTGTAAACTACACTATTATGAGAGAGGTTGATTTTGGTTGGTTATGGAGACATGTTCATGGTGTTGCTGCATCTGTTGTTTTCTTAATTATCTATATACATATGTTTACAGGTATCTACTACGGTTCTTATAAAAAGGGTCGTGAGATGATTTGGATCTCAGGTATGCTTCTTTTTGTTGCATTTTCAGCTGAGGCTTTCTCTGGTTATATGCTTCCATGGGGACAAATGAGTTACTGGGCTGGTATGGTTATTACTAACCTTTTTGCTGGTGGTTCATTACATGCTGATGGTCTTGTTGAGTGGATTCGTGGGGATTATGTTCCTGCTCAAGCATTCCTTAACCGTTTCTTTATGCTTCATGTACTTCTTATTCCTTTAGCTATTATGGGACTTATCGGTCTTCACTTTGCAGCTTTAAGAATCCCACATGTTAATAACCAAGATGGTGAAGAGATTGATTTTGATGCTGAATCTAAAAAATATTTAGCTGGTGATAAAGCTGGTTCTAAAGTTATGAGATTTGCTAATGACTTTATGGCAAAAGATATGATGGTTGTAGGTATCTACTTAATCTTCTTCTTTTACTTAGTATTTTTCCATTATGATTTTGCAATGGATCCTGTTAACTTTGATCCTGCTGATGGTCTTAAGACTCCTGCTCATATCTATCCTGAGTGGTATTTCTTATGGTCTTATGAGATTCTTCGTCCGTTCTCAACTAATATTGGTCTGATTGCATTCGCATTTGCTCAAGTTATTTTTGTTCTTTTACCGTTCTTAGATAGAAGTCCAAATACAACACCAGCATCTCGTCGTGGTCTGTTTAAAATTTGGTTCTGGGCAATGTTAGTAGATATGATAGTTCTAACTGCAATGGGTAAATTACCACCTGAAGGTATCTTTAGTACTATAGGTTTAGTTGCAGCACTTACTTTTATTGGTTTATGGATAGTACTTCCATTTATCACTAAAATGGAAAAAAAGGCATAGGGAGAAAAAATGAAACAAAATAAAGAACCATTAATATTAGCTATCGTAGTATTTTTTACGATAGTTACATACTACCTAGTTGAGCCTTTTGCTCATAGTCAAATGCATAAACATGTTGAGAGTGAAGGTTTTGAATATAAAGATTTACCTGAACTTACAAAAAAAGGTGATGCTACTCGTGGTAAAGATTTAGTTATGGGAGCTGGTGGTTGTACTGGTTGTCATGCTATCACTAAAGCTGGTATGCCAGCACCTATGGATGCTGTAACTGCAGCTGCTAGTTATGGTGTTAACCCACCAGATTTAAGTAATGCTGGTTCAGTATATTCTGCTAAATTCTTAGCAAGTCTTATCAAAAATCCAGCTCATGCTTTAATGGTAGAACATAAATTTGATGCAAGTAAAGGTCAAATGCACCCAATGGTACCTTTTTATGGTGCAGGTGGAGATATGGATCAAGAAGTTGCAGATATGGTTGCTTACTTAGAATCAATCGCTCCTAAAGGTGAAGAGTTAACTCCAGCTATGGCATATGAGACTGCTTGTGGTAGATGTCATGCTAATCATTATGAAAAATGGACTCAAATAGGTACTAAACCAACATTTAAGAAAAAACAAGATGGGTTAGCATTTGATACTAAAGTGTTAGATTATCAAGATAGCTTAAAAGCTTATATGGGTAAATTACCACCAGATTTAAGTATCTATATCCGTTCTCGTGGTGAGCACTACATTAAAACTTTTGTAGAAAATCCTCAAAACTACCTAAAAGGTACTGCAATGCCTAGAGTTGGTGTAAATGCAGAAGCTGCTGATAAAGTGATTGAGTATCTTGAAGATTCAGGTGATACAAAAAGACACGAAAGAGAAGCAGTTGGTATGAATGTTATGATTTATATCATTATTTTTGCAATTTTTGCTATTCTTTGGAAAAAACAGGTGTGGAGAGATTTACACTAATTCCTATTAAAATAGAAGGGTTTCCCCTTCTATTTACTTCTTCTAAATTCTTTTTATTTTTTTATTGTATAATTTCATAATCAATCAAATGTAGGTAATTATGAGATTTAGAGACTTAAAAAAGAAAAAACAACTTCAAGATAAAAAATCAAAAGATGAACTCTCAAATGTTCATTATGCCAGATATACAGATCGTATAAAAGCATTTATAACAGATATGTTTATGATATATGCCCCTATACTATACATTATAACTTATGTATTTTTAGATGGTAAAGAAGATTTTCAGTCATCCCAAATAGCACCTTTAATAGGGGTTTCTTTATATGGGATTATATATGCTATTTTGTTGAGTAAATTAGCACAAACACCAGGTAAAAAAGCATATATTATAAAAGTAGTAGATGATAAAACACATAAAAAAATCTCTTTTTTTAGAGCTTTTTGGAGGTTTGTAGCCTTTTTATTTTCTGCAACTACATTACTTGGTCTTCTTGTTCCATTTTATAGAAAAGACAATAAAGCTTTACATGATATTTTAGCTTCTACTGTAGTTATTAGTGATGAAAATTAATTGTAAATATCTTTTTATATATTTCGTATAATTTTCAAAAATTAACAAATAGTAAACAATCTATAAGCAAAGAGTTCTTTTTAAACTACCTTTAAATTTATATGCTATACAATACGGGGTCTCAGATGCTTTATTTGGCTTTTTAAAAAGGCTTTTTAAAACACTTAAAAAAAATAGGAGAAAAATATGAAAAAAACAATGGTTTCTTTAGCGGCAGTTGCTGCATTAACAACAGGTGCAATGGCTGCAGATAGAGGTATTGATATCGTAACTACTGGTCAAGCTGTACTTTATTATCAAACTGCTGATGTAGATGTTGCTGGTGATGATGGTTTCTTTGATTCAAGTAACTCAAGAGCAAATGTTGGTTTACAATTAAACTTAAATGCTGACCTTAAAAATAACTTCACTTTTGGTTCTCAATTAAGTTATTTAGGAACTGCAGGTTTAGAAAATAATCTAGTTGATAGTGTAATGCAACAAAATAATTCATCTCTTATCAACTCTGATTCATCAAATGATATTATGCTTACAAAAATCTTTGTAGCTAAGAAAATTGGTAATACTACTGTTAAAATTGGTCGTCAAGAACTTCCTAAGTCTCTTTCTCCATTAGCATTTAGTGAAGGCTGGAATGTATTTAAAAATACTTTTGATGCAATCTTAGCTGTAAACACTGATTTACCAAACACAACTTTAGTTGGTGCTTATGTAAGTAAATCTAACAAAAATGGTTTTGCTGCTGATATATCTGATTTTAGTGATTTAACAGTTGATGGTTTACCTATTGGTAAGGGTGCATATTTATTAACTGCACAAACTACTGCTATTCCAATGACTACTTTTACTGCTAGTTACTATACACTTCACAATGTAGGAGATCACTCTCCACTTGGTTCAGGGGCAAATACTCCTTCAATATCTGCAGATGCTTATTGGTTAGATGCTAAGATAGCTGATAAATCTTTACCAATGGGACTTAGTTTAGGTATTCAATATGGTAATGTTGATCCAGATACACTAGAAGACACAACTGCTTATGGTGTTAAAATTGGTGCTAAGCCAATGCCAGCTTTAACTTTATGTGCTGCATATACTGATGTAGATGATGGTGCTGTTAGTGTTAGCAATGTTGGAACAGGTGTAAAAACTCCACTTTATACTCAAATGATTGCTAATCAAAATGCTATCAAATTAGATTCTGAAACTTATATGGTAAAAGCTGCTTATAGCTTAGGTGATATGGGTACAGTTATCGCTCAATATGCTGATACAGATGCTGGTAAAGCTAACAAAAATGGTGATAATAATGACTACAATGAATTTGATTTTATTTATAAATTAAAAGCTGGTGGTGTTGATTATTTAGCTGCTTATGTTATGACTGACTATGATAATGATTCAGCTCTTAGCAGTACACATGATACTGATATCATCCGTTTCTGGGCTAGATATAACTTCTAATAAGTATTTTACTTAGAAAAATATCTGTTGCTAAAGATATACTCTATCATATCTCTTTTTGAGATATGATAGTCTTTTTATGTTCTCCTCCATTTAAAAAAAATCTCATTATTCGTACTCATATAATTAACTTTTTAGATTTAGTTGTTTTTATCTAACATTAACAACAAATACTATAAAATTAGGTATGCAAAATTTTGAACAGTTCTTATTAGATAATTTACCAAAATCAAAGTCTATCCATCCCCATTATGAAGAAGCTCTACAAGAGATGCTTTTAGCTGGTGGAAAAAGATTTCGTCCTGCTTTACTACTAGGTGTAGTTTCAGCTTATAACCCTTTGATGTTAGAATCTGCTATGTATGCAGCTTATGCAGTTGAACTTTTACATACATATTCTCTTATACATGATGATTTACCAGCTATGGATAACTCTCCCCTTCGCCGCGGTAAGCCAACACTTCATACTGTTTATGATGAAGTAACAGCTATACTAGTTGGAGATGCACTAAATACATACTCTTTTGAAGTTCTTTCAAATGCTCCATTTTCAGACTATACAAAAGTGAAACTTATACAAGAGTTATCTCACAATGGTGGTCTAAATGGTATGGTATTAGGTCAAGCTATAGATTGTTACTTTGAAAATAGACCACTAGATATAGAAAATGTAGAGTTTTTACATAAACATAAAACAGCAAAACTTATAGCAGCATCATTAAAGATGGGTGCTATTATAGTTGGTCAAGAAGAGTTAGCAGATAGATTATATGACTTTGGTATAGATTTGGGTATATTATTTCAAATACAAGATGATATACTTGATGTTACACAAAGTTCAGAAGAAGCTGGTAAACTAACAAATAATGATGAAGATAAAAATAGTTTCGTAACTCTTTTAGGTTTGAAAGAGAGTATAGTAGAAGCAGATATTTTAGCTGATAAGCTTACAAAAGAATTGAATAATTTTGATGAAAAACTAAAAAAATCTCTCTCAGAACTACTAACAACATATATAAACAGACATAGAGGGTAACTCCTTTATGTTCTTATCTCATTCTCATAATTTTGTAAACAAGAAAACTTTAGTTAAATAAATAAAAAGTGCTTCAACTATTTAGAAAGAAAGTTTTTATATGTAGTTTTAATGAATAACTTTAATATCGTTTATCTCTTTAAAAGCATAATATAAAACACCTATAAAAAAACAAGAAAGAGCAACTATAATAAATGTACTCATTATAAATCCTTTATAATTTTTGTATTTTTTTTGATTGATTTAACTAAAAATATCAACCCTATCATCAGAATAAAATCTATAATAGAACCTACCCAAAAATATAAATCAATATCATTTAGTTCCTCTTTTTTAATTAAAGAACCTGTTATTACTACAACTAAGCCAATACCTATACTAAAAAATAATCTTAGTGTATTTAATATCTCTTTTGCTTCATCTATTTTTGCCATAAACAATTATACAGTAAAAAAATAAATATGATTTGATCAACATTCCTCGTTTGTATAATACATCTAACCACTCAAGAAGAGTATAATAATACTCAAAGAGTCGGTTTTGATGTATTATACAAACGAGGAAAGAAAAATATTATTTTAAGTTTCTTTTGATAATATTTTTTAAATTTTTATATTAAAGGTAGTTAATTTGAAAAAAATATTAATCGGTATGATTATTGGTCTTATTGTATTCACTGGATGTGCAAAAGATGAACCAACCCCTCACAATAAAGTCACAAAAATTTATACTCCAAGAAAAGGGGTAGTGCTTACTTATGCAGTTATCAACAAGTCTTCTGAAAAGCTGGTAAAATATACTAATAATAAAAATGATTATAATCCTGAAAATGAAGAAATTGTTGTAATTAATGATAGAGGTTTTGATTTATCATTTTCTCCTACTACAGATATATGTGAAGTTTTTTCTAAAAAAATAGATCCTAAATGTAATAGTGTTTTTTATACTACAGATACTGGTAATATAGTATCTTCTGTTGTAGCAGATTCTGTTCTTGTGCCAGTCTCTATATTATTTCTATCACCAACTATTGGTCATGTAGTTGAATTAAATTTAAATAAATTTACTTCTATAATTAATAAAAATAATTTAGATATTAAAAGAAAACAACTTCTTTCTGAGAAAAAAGAGAGATTTATTAGAGAAAGAATTGCTCAAGAAAAAATTGCCAAAGAGAAAAGAGAAAAACTTCTCAAAGAGAGAATTGCCAAAGAAAAAAGAGAAAGACAGATTAGAGAAGAAATTGCTAAGAAAAAGGAAAGAGAAAAGCAAATACGAATTAGAAAAAAACTAGAAAAAGAACGATTAAAAATAAAAAAACATAACAAGATATGTAGTAAGATAAATAGAAAAATCAATAGTTCAAATGGTACACAATTGATTAAACTTTATAATGAACTTGAAAAAGAACATTGTAATTAAATTAAAAGGATTAATATGAAAAAAATAGTTTTTGTACTTGCACTTATGCTTTCTTGCAATACATTGAATGCTGATAAATTGATTAAGGCTTCTGTTGCCCACAAAATAACCAAGCAAGAAACAAGTAAGATAAAAAAAGAGTTAATGAACTCTAAAAAAGGTAAAAATGCTTATAATGGTTTAATTCGATTATTTAACATAAAAATATCAAAGATAGCTAGTAAGGGTTACTACAATTCATATATAATAACATTTATGAATGCACCAGACAAAATTGGAAAACTTTTGAAACCATTGTCAGATATAGAACAACATATCGTACGAAATCTTGTTATTAAAGAATTAAAATCGAAAGGTTATGAAATTCAATATAACAAATTTTGGAATAATTCAGGCTCATTTAATATAACAATTATATGGTAAGATAAATTTTCCCTCATTCCCACAATTTTGTGGGAACGCATACTCCAAACATAAAAAACTAACCACCAAAAAAACATAAATAAAAATTACAGTATAATATCAACTAAAAAAAACCACTATGAAAACTATACTATTATCTATATTTATAACTTTAACACTATTTGCCTCCCCACAACCAGCAACAAAAGATGATATAAAAATGCTAATCCATCAAATGGACAAAAGATTTGAACAAGTTGATAAAAGATTTCCCTCGTTCCACCTCTCCTGAGGTGGAATGCATACATAAGCAAAAACATACTAAAATACCCAAATGGGAAGAAGCAGATATAAAATACATGAACCAACATATCCACACTTTATAACTTGTACTATTGTACATTGGATACCTATATTTACAAGAAAAGAGAGTGCTCAAATCATCATAGATAGTTTAAAATTTCTACAAAAAAAAGACAACCTAAAAATCTATGCTTATGTTATACTAGAAAATCATCTACACATGGTAGTATCAAGCAATGAGCTACATAAAACGATGCAATCATTTAAACAATATACAGCAAAATATATACTAGAACTACTAAAAAAAGAAAATGTAAAAACAATACTAGAACAATTAATGTTCTATAAAAAAGCAAACCATAAAGAAAAAACATACCAAGTATGGGAAGAGGGATATAAACCTAAACTTATACAAGATGATAAAACTATGCTACAAAAAATCAACTATATACATCAAAACCCTGTAAAAAGAGGCTATGTAGATGAAGCTAAATACTGGAGATACAGTAGTGCTAGAGATTATGAAGATATACAAGGGTTGATAGATATAGAAAGATTTTGGTGATATAAGGTTATGTATGCATTCCACCTCAGGAGAGGTGGAACGAGAGAAGGGTTGATAGATATAGAAAGATTTTGGTGATTATGTATGCATTCCACCTCAGGAGAGGTGGAACGAGAGAAAGATGGTTTAGTATTGCTAGACCAAATTAGAACAGTTGATAAAACAAGACTTGTTAAAAAACTTGGAAGTGTTGATAAATCAACATCTAAAGAGATTTC
>Ga0256838_1000414_pt1 | contig 26910 bp, 28 predicted proteins | sample 4571419metaG_FD_185978 | JGI IMG/M metagenome (GOLD analysis project Ga0256838, IMG submission 185978) | Hydrothermal vent microbial communities from Guaymas Basin, Mexico - 4571-419 | ecosystem: Environmental > Aquatic > Marine > Hydrothermal vents | place: Mexico: Guaymas Basin | collected...
ACAAGAGAATGAGAATCTTCGAATCAGTGTACAAACCTTAGGTCAAAAACCAGGTCGTGCGGAGATAAGATTACTCAATATTTATGATGCAGCATTGCGTAAGATGCAGATGAAAGCACCTGGTTTCTCTTCTGCTTGGGAATCTTCATTGCAAGAGGCAGAAACAGAGTACGAAGCAAATGAAAAAGGGTTTAAATCTATAATTAAAAAAGTTTTTGGACCAAGTCTTACACAACAAAATGATACAGTCAAAGAGATAGGTGACTTACCTGAAGGTTTTGAGAGTAAATAAATCTTTCTCTCATAATAACTTTGCTATGATGCCACAATTCTACAAAGGAGAAAAAGTATGGTAGCTGCAGATATACAACACTTTAGTGAGGGTCGTACAAAAGCGAGGGCTTATTTCTGTTATCTTTTCTCAAAAAATATTCCAAATAGGCTTCCCTCCTTAAGTGTTGAGATGATTATGCCACGTTTACTTAAAATAAAAGCGGATTTAGAAAACTGTGAAGGTGTCTATCTTTTAGATAGTAAGGGTGTTCAAGTTACACCAACATATACTGCAGATAAAGAGATCAAGGATGATATAGGTAAAATTCGAGCAGATCGTGCTTATTATTATAGAGCGGTTAGGGAAGAGAGATGTAGTATTACGGATCCTTATCCTTCATTAATAACGGATAACTTAACAGTAACAGCATCAGTACCGATTTTTTGTGAAAATGGTGACTTAAAGTATGTTGCTTGTTTAGATATGCCTTTAGATGAGGTGTTAAAAATATCTAAAGTAAGTAGTTTTGACTCCTTTTTTGGAAACTTTTTTAAGTACTCTTATGGGGGATTTGCACTTGCACTTACAGCAATTTCAATACTTCTTTTTCTTAAAGGTATAGGAAGTTTTTTTGTTCATGGCATCTCTCCTGAAAATTTTCAGATAAAGTATGTCTTTGAAGCGACTATACTTCTTACCCTCTCCTTAGCTATTTTTGATTTGGCTAAGACATTAATAGAAGAAGAGATACTTGGTAGGCATAAAGAGCATAATATTTCAGGACCACATAAGACAATGGTTCGCTTTTTGGGAAGTATTATTATTGCACTTTCCATAGAAGCTTTAATGCTTGTCTTTAAGTTCGCCATAACTGATCCAAATAAAATAGTATATGCAATTTTTATTTTAACAGGTGTTTCATTGTTACTGATAAGCTTAGCAATATATATAAAATTTACAAAATTAAAGATAGATGAATAATGATAGCAATAGTTGATTATAATATGGGAAACCTAGCAAGTGTGCAGAATGCTTTTGCTAAGTTAGGGAAAGATACAGTTGTGGAGAGTAATCCAGAAAAATTTAGAGAGTATAATAAGCTTGTTCTTCCCGGAGTGGGTGCATTTGGAGATGCTATGGAGCATCTTAAGGAGCGAGATATGGTTAAAGCCATACAAGCATTTGCACTGAGTGGTAAACCAATTTTTGGTATCTGCTTAGGAATGCAACTTCTTTTTGAAAGTAGTGAAGAGTTTGGAGAGCACGAAGGACTCGCTCTTATTAAAGGGCATGTTAAAGCTTTTGATACATCAAAGTTTAGTGAGCCATTAAAAGTACCACACATGGGATGGAATAGAATGTTTACAAAAAATCATCCTCTCTTTGAAGGGCTTGATAAAAATCATTATCTCTACTTTGTTCATACTTTTCATGTAACTTGTGATGAGAGTAGTGATATTATTGGTGAAACAGAGTATGGTTATATGTTTACCTCTGCTGTTGCACATAATAATATTATGGGAATACAACCGCATCCTGAAAAAAGCCATAAAAACGGGCTTAAAATTTTAGAAAACTTTATTAAATTATAGGAAAATAGAAATATGACTTTATATCCAGCAATAGACTTAAAAGATGGGCAAGCAGTAAGACTTACAAAAGGGCTTATGGATAGTGCGAAAATATACTCAAATGAACCGTATGAACTTGTAAAAAAATTTGAAGAGATGGGTGCAGAGTGGGTACATTTAGTTGATCTTAATGGAGCATTTGCAGGGGAGCCTAAAAATTTAGACTCTATTATTAAAATACGTGCAAATTGTAATGTTAAACTTGAACTTGGTGGTGGTATTCGTGATGAAAAAACTATTCAAAAAATGCTTGATATAGGGATTGATAGAATTATTTTAGGAAGTATCGCTGTAAAAGATCCTCAGTTTGTTCGTGATATGGCAGTAAAATATCCTATTGCAGTTGGAATAGATGCTGTAGATGGATATGTTGCTGTTGAGGGATGGGGTGAAGTTTCTACAATGAAAGCGACAGATTTAGCAAAAGAGTTTGCAAATGCAGGGGTTGAGGCTATTATTTGTACGGATGTTGGAAAAGATGGTACACTTTCTGGTGTAAATGTCGATTTTACTTTAGATATAGCACGAGCTTCTGGTGTTGCTACTATTGCAAGTGGTGGTGTGAAAGATGCTGGTGACATAGAAGCTTTAATAGCTACCAAAGAAATTGATGGTGTTATTATAGGCAAAGCTTACTATGAGGGTACACTAGACTTACCAAATATGTTTAAATTATTAGATTAATTATAAATACAAGAAAATTTAGGTATTATTAGCTTACTAAAATTTGTAAATTATTATAAAAAAAGGACTCCAATTGAAATTACTTGTTGTTGATGACAGTTCTACAATGCGTCGTATTATTAAAAATACTTTAGCTCGTTTGGGCTATAAAAATATATTAGAAGGTGCTGATGGTGTTGAGGGTTGGGCTGCAATGGATGCAAATCCAGATATCGATATGCTTATTACTGACTGGAATATGCCAGAGATGAATGGTCTTGAGTTAGTGCAAAAAGTTCGTGCTGATGCTCGATTTAAAGATACTCCTATTATTATGGTTACTACTGAGGGTGGTAAAGCTGAAGTTATTACTGCACTTAAAGCAGGTGTAAATAACTATATAGTAAAACCATTTACTCCTCAAGTACTTAAAGAAAAACTAGGTGCTGTTATGGGTGTTACTGAGTAATGCAAGAGTACTACTATGAACTAGTAGTCAAAGTTTCATCTCACCACTCACTTTTTTCCGATTTTTTATCAGATACACTCCCTGTCGGTTTCGAAGAGATCGAGGGTGGATTTATAATTAGAAGTGAAGATGACTTAGATACTATTGTTTGGGGACTTGAGCAGTTTGCTGAAGCACTTCAAAAGGCACTTGGTGAGACCATAGAGATAGAGTGCGAACAACAAAAACTACAAAATAGTGATTGGGTGACCTCTTATCAAAAGAGTATACAGCCTTTAGCTATAGATAAATTTTATATTCATCCAACTTGGGATGTACCAAATCCAGATCTTATAAACATTGTTATTGATCCTGCTTTAGCATTTGGTACAGGACATCACCCTACTACTGCATCAGCACTAAGAGCTATTTCTACTTATGTAAAAGAGGGTGATACTCTTTTGGATGTTGGGTGTGGTAGTGGTATACTAAGTATAGCTGCTATGAAGCTTGGTGCAGAAGTAGATGCTTGTGATACAGATCCTATTTCGGTAGAAAACTCACTTCTTAATGCAAAGTTGAATAAATTAGAGTTTTCAAATATATGGGAAGGTTCATCTTCTCTTATTACAAAGCAGTATGAAATAGTTGTAGCAAATATTGTTGCAGATGTTTTAACTTTTATTGCAAATGATTTAAAAAAAGCATTAAAAGATAATGGTATTTTAGTCCTTTCAGGTATACTAGACAAGTATGAAAAAAAAGTCCTCTCCTTTTATAAAGATTGTGACATAGTAGAAAAAATAACTCAAGATGAATGGGTTACACTTATTTTAACAAAAAAGAGATAAATAAATAAATGTCAAATCAAGAAAATAATAATGGCGATAATAATAACTTCTTTAATAAAAATCCTCTTATAACATTTGCAATTTTTTCAATTGTAATTATTGGATTATTTAAGGTTTTAGTTGGTGATGGTGCAAGTGCAAACGGTGCTGTTATAGGTGGTGCAAATAAACGAGTAAAACAGGTGAGCTACTCGGAGTTAAAATCTTTAGTTGATTCAAAATCTTTGAGCAAGGTAGAAATTGGTCAAAGTTACATAAAAGCAACTTCAATTGATGGTTCTACGGTTTATACTACAAGAATTGTTAAAGGTGATACAAAACTTGTTGATGCTCTTGATAAAGAGGGTATTGAGTATGAAGGTTTTTCTGAGACAAATTGGTTTACTGAGATGTTTGGATGGCTTTTTCCATTTTTACTTATTATAGGTATTTGGATGTTTTTTGCTGGACGTATGCAAAAAAGCATGGGAGGAGGTCTTCTTGGAATGGGTAATTCTAAGAAGATGGTAAACTCTGAAAAACCAAAAACAAAGTTTGAAGATGTTGCTGGTGTTGAAGAGGCAAAAGAAGAAGTACAAGAGATAGTTGATTTTTTAAAGTATCCTGGTCGTTATGTAGAAATAGGGGCAAAAATACCTAAGGGTGTCCTTTTAGTAGGATCTCCAGGTACAGGAAAAACACTTTTAGCAAAAGCAGTTGCTGGTGAAGCTGAAGTGCCATTTTTCTCTGTAACTGGTTCTAGTTTTATTGAGATGTTTGTCGGTGTTGGTGCTGCACGTGTTCGTGATTTATTTGAGCAAGCGAAAAAAGATGCACCAAGTATTATCTTTATAGATGAGATTGATGCTATTGGTAAAAGCCGTGCTAGTGGTGCAAATATGGGTGGAAACGATGAGCGTGAACAGACATTGAATCAACTACTAGCTGAGATGGATGGTTTTGGAACAGACACTCCTGTTATTGTATTGGCTGCGACAAATAGACCGGAGATCTTAGATCAGGCACTTATGCGACCAGGTCGTTTTGATAGACAAGTTCTTGTGGATAAGCCAGACTTTGAAGGTCGTGTGAAAATTCTTAAAGTGCATATGAAAGATGTAAAGATGGATAGTGATGTTGAGATTGAAGAAGTCGCTCGTCTTACTGCTGGTCTAGCAGGTGCAGACTTAGCAAATATTATCAACGAAGCAGCACTTCTTGCAGGACGTAAAAGTCAAAAAACTGTTAAACAGAAAGATCTTTTTGAGTCAGTAGAGCGAGCTCTTGCTGGGCTTGCTAAAAAATCTCGACGTATTAATCCTAAAGAGAAAAAAATTGTAGCATATCATGAGAGTGGTCATGCACTCTTAGCTGAGACTACTGTTGGTGCGAAAAAAGTATCTAAAGTAAGTATAGTTCCTCGTGGACTTGCAGCATTAGGATATACACTTAATAAGCCAGAAGAGAACAAATTTATGATGCAACGTCATGAGTTGTGGGCTGAGGTCGATGTACTACTTGGTGGACGTGCTGCTGAAGAGGTCTTTATAGGTGAAATCTCAACTGGTGCTGGAAATGATTTAGAGCGTGCTACAGATATCATTAAGTCTATGGTACAGACTTATGGTATGAGTGATATAGCAGGTCTTATGGTTCTTGAAAAATCTCGTCAATCTTTCTTAGGTGGTGTGGGACAAGCAACTCGTGAGTATAGTGAAAAAATGGCTGAAGAGATGGATACATATATAAAAACATCACTTCAAGAGCATTATGAGTCTGTAGTTGCTCGTCTTGAAGAGTATAGAGATGCCATTGAAGATATGGTGGCACTTCTTTATAAAAAAGAGAATATTAGCGGCGAAGAGGTTAGAGAGATTATCGCTAGTTTTGAAGAAGTAAATGATATGGAATCAAAATTGGATGATAGTATAGATGAAATTAGTGAAGAGTTAAAAGTAGATGCATCTATGATAGACAAAGCAGATGAGTCTAAAGATGAGAAATAATCTTTTTCCTATAGCAAAAGAGGGATGGAAATATCTTTTTCTTTCTCTTCCTTTATCTATACTCTTTTTACTTGTTGATTGGAATCTTTTAGCCTTTATAACTTTTATAATAACACTTTTTTCTTTTTATGTTTTTAGAAATCCAGAGAGAGAACTTCCTTTATTCGAAGCAAATAGTTTTTTAGCACCGAGTGATGGTGTTGTAAATTCTATTGAAGAAATTAACGAAAATGGATATCTTTATAAAGTAGAGATTGAAGGGAGTTACTTAGATGTTGCTCTTCTTCGTGTACCAATGAAGGCACAACTTATAAGCTCTCAAAAATATAATGGAACTAGAGTTTCTAAGCAAAGTTCGCTATTTGAAGCTCTCAATGAAAATCTCACTTTAACTTTTGAAGATGAGCAGAATAACAATTTTAGAGTAGAATTTAGAGTTAAAAATAGTTTTTGTTCTTTAGAATCAAATCTTATTGTAGCACAAAAATTAAATCAAGCTGCAAGATTTGGTTTTATGCTTCATGGGGTAACAACACTCTATCTTCCATCAAACTTTAGACTTAATATTCAAAGAGGAAATAGACTTAAAGCTTCTGAATCGCTTATTGGTTATTTCTCTTAATCAGTAATTCATCAGTATTTATACTAAAGTCAAAGTATGTAGATATAAATGTATCTACTTTGATTTTAGAGAGTTGAATACTTGCTCCCTCATTATTTTTTACTTCCATATATAAAAGTGCAAGTGCAAATCTACTCTCATAAAAGTTTCCATTTTTAAGTTTCGAGAGTTCAAGCAGTGCAATGGCATTTTCATGGTGACCTGCTGCAGTAGAAGCTACCGCACCTAAAAAGAGTGTGTATGAATCTCTGATTTTTAGATCATCTATAAGATGATTGTAGAGTGAATATGACTCTTCAAATTGTTTATCATAGAGTGAAGCAAGTGCTAAAGCACTCTCAATATCATAAGTATTTCTTGTTGAAGACTCTAACTGATGTTTGAGTTGTTGGCGTAGAAAATAGAGTTGTCCAGTTATAAGACTCTGTTGAATATATAAAAATCTTGTTATATACGGACCATAATAGAGGTCATCGAAGTTAAAGTTTTGTTTTTTAAGATAGTTATGTACACTCGCTGCATATTTTTTTGGAGTAAGATCATAAAAATGTGCATCGATATAAAGCAAGTGAGGCAAAATTTCTTTTGGAAGAAGTTTTGTAAGTTTTTCTGTTGCATTTTTTGCATCCTTAATCTTATTAAGTTTAAGAGCTATAAGTGTATCTAGTAGAAGATAGAGAGGTTTTTCTTTACTCTCCTTATCTAGCCAGTCGATGGCAGAAATATAGTTGTTTTCACTAATATAGAGCAGTGTTAAGTAGAGTTCTTTCTCTTCACTATCTTCTTCATCTGTAAGTCTTTCCATAAGGATAGATTTAAGTTTTTTTGAACTTTTATTAATAAGTTGACTTGTATAAATAGCATAAATACCAGAGAGGTAGTTTTTAGCATCAAGATAGTAAGAGCGTAAAAAGTGTTCGTTTGCTTTGTTTATACTTCCCATTTGTGCATAGGTAAGTGCTAAATTGTATTGTAAAATAGAGTGTTTTGGTTGTAGTTTTACAAGTTCTAAAAGTTCTCTGTTTGCTTCACGAATTTTTAGTTGTAGGGCTTTTGTAATCGCTTTGGCAATACCTGCATTAACATTTGAAGCAGTTGCCCCTGTTTGAAGATACTTTTGTGCTGAGACAACATTATCTATGTATATATTTGCGTTTCCTTTACGAATATAGCTAATAGTTTGATTTGCATTAAATATTTTGTAGGGAGAAAAAGAGAATATCTTTTGATAAATACTGTTTTTTGAGTCAACATGTGTCTCTCTATATAAATATTGAGCTTTTTGTGTATCAAAGAGAGACATTTTAAGGTTAACACGAAGAGGGTAGTATTTGTAAACCTCTTTTGGAAACATATCTGTCATGTTTTTTATCTCTGCTGCTGCTTTTTTCAAACGTCCCTGTTTGAGATGAATAAGTGCAATGGCTTGTTGTGCTCTTATAGGTTGAATATTTTTTACAATTGCATCATTAAGATGGTTGAGAGCCAAAGGAAAGTCTCCAACTCTAGCATAAAGAAGTCCTAAACTTAGATCATCCGCATCATCATAGTTTTTTTCCATAGCTTCAATAGCAGTATAGTCATTACCGTAGAGAACATTGATTTTAGCTTTTAAGTTTTTTTGAATAAGGGGATACTCTTGAGAGTTAGAGTTTTTAAGGGAGTTAAGGGCATTAAAGTACTCTTTATTATAATAGCTTATTAATGTATAGTAGTAGGAATAAAGAGGTGAATTACTTTCATAAGGGAGATAAGCATAGGCAAGGTCTATATAGTACTTAAAACTCTCTTTATCCTTTAGGTGAATAGAGCAAACGGCTGCATTTATAGCGCTTACACATCGTTTCTCATCATTACTAATAGCCTTAGAAAAAGTATCTAGGGCTAGTTTATACTGTTTGTTCTTTAGTTGTGCAACACCTAAGTTATACTCAGAGATAGCTTCGCTATAGTGGGCTATAGTTTCGTATAAGGAGAGAGCTTTTTCTTGATTACCATTTGCATAGAGATAGTTTGCTTTTGCAATCATGTTTTCTAGTTTACTTGGTTCAATTTGCTTAGTAATATTTTTATCGAGTTTTTCATCAATAAAATCCATATCAATAGGTATCTCTTGTGAATCGTTACCACTTAATAAAAAAAGAGTTACAGTAATGATAATGATAAGAATAAGAGCTCCAAGTGCAGAAAAAATTATTATCTTTTTTTTCTTTGCTTTTTCTTCTTCCGCATTAGTATCTACAGCATTATTCTCATGTGCATCTTCAATAGCAGCACTATCTTCAATGATAATTATCTCTTCTTTTAACTCTGCCATTTATTACCTTGCAATTTTTCTTTTACTTCTAGCAAATATAGTACCTATTTTAGTAGTAATATTTTAAAGTGTAGTTTGGAGTGAAAAAACTTTTTTTCTCTGAATTAGCACTCAAAGAGGTCAAGAGAATAAATAAAAATAAAGGCACTGTTCTTAGCATATAAAATTATAGCATTTATTCCTGAGTTCTTTGAAAAAAACAGTCTAAAGTATTATAGAAGATATTATAAGATATAATCGAACTTATATAAATTTATAGTGGTAATTATGGAAAAAATATTTAATAAACTCAATGAATCACAAACAGATGCTGTCAAACAGAGTGAGGGTCCTGTACTCATTTTAGCAGGAGCAGGAAGTGGTAAGACTACAACAATTATATCTCGTTTAGCATATTTAATTGAGGTTCTTGGTATCCCTGCATCAAATACATTGACTCTTACCTTTACAAACAAGGCTGCAAAAGAGATGAAAGAACGCTCTTTAGCAATGATAGAAAATGTAGCTTATCCACCACTCCTTTGTACTTTTCATAAGTTTGGTTTACTCTTTTTAAAGTTTAATATACACCTTTTAGGTCGTCAAAATAATTTTGTTGTCATTGATACAGATGATAAAAAAAGAATTATAAAAAAAATAAATGCAGAGTTACCTACACCACTTATTGCTAGTGAAATATCACGTTATAAAAACTCACTGCTTTCTCCTGATGATGCATATAAACAAGCAGAACTCTTTAATTACAAGCAAATTGCTGAGGTCTACAGAGAATATGAACAATATCTACTTGAAAATAATTTGGTAGATTTTGATGATTTGATATCGCTTACATACAAACTTTTGGATGAGAACAAAGCATTAGCAGAAGCAACATCGAAAAAGTATCAATACATCATGATAGATGAGTATCAAGATACAAATGAACTGCAATTAAAGCTTATTCAAAAGCTTTGTAGCACACATAACAACATCTGTGTTGTAGGTGATGATGACCAATCTATTTATGGTTGGAGGGGTGCACATATTCGTAATATTATGGAGTTTGATGAAGATTTTTTAGGTGCAAAAGTATTTAAGCTTGAAGAAAATTATCGTTCTAAGTTACCTATTCTTAAAGTTGCAAATGCACTTATAGAACATAATCGTTCTCGTTTGGGAAAAAAACTTATAGCAACTCGTGGAGATGGTGAAGCAGTTAGTACACTGAACTCTATGGATGAAAATGAAGAAGCTCGTAAAATTGCTATGAAGATTCAAAAACTTTTAGATAGTGGAGTAAGCGCTAAAGAGATAGCTGTACTCTATCGTGTAAATGTTCTCTCCCGTTCTATAGAAGAGGGCTTAAATCGTTCAGGAATTGCTTATAGGCTTGTTGGCGGTTTACGTTTTTACGATAGAGCTGAGATTAAAGATTTAATCTCTTATCTTCGTGTAATAACAAATCCTCATGATGATTTTTCACTTAAACGCATTGTAAACAAACCTAAAAGAGGTTTGGGAAAAGCAAGTGTTGATAAAATAGAATTAGCAGCACATGCAAATGAGACATCTATTTATCAGTTCTTAAAAGATTCTGATATTTCGGTCTTAGTAAATTTGGTGAAAAAGAAAAATGCAAATACCTTGAAAATTTTTGTGGAGAATTTAGATGAGGTTGCAAATGTCTCTAAGGAGTCAACATATGAGTTTATAGATATACTTGAGGAAACATTTCACCTTAAAGATATCTATAAAGGGATGCAGGATGAGTCTGATAGAGTTTTAAATATGGATGAGTTTTATGGACTATTTCGTGATTTTGTGAAAAAATCTCCAGATGCTTCACTTGATGAGTTTTTAAATGAACTTACCCTTCAAAGTGAACAGGATCAAGTAGAGGGTGAGTCGATTTATATGATGAGTATTCATGCTTCAAAGGGTCTTGAATTTGAGCATGTTTTTATTATTGGAATGGAAGAGGGTTTTTTACCTCTTGTCGGTGATGGAAGCGATTTAGAAGAGGAGAGACGACTTGGTTATGTCTCTATGACACGGGCTAAAGATGGCTTAACACTTTCTCATGTGGGAAGTAGGTTTTATAAGGGAAGAAGAAGTAATTTAGAAAAAAGTCGCTTTTTTAATGAAGCGGGACTCTGTACAGGTTCTTTAAAGGTAGAAAAAAACACATCCTTTAAGAAAGGGGACTTAGTCCGTCATAAAATTTTTGGAACAGGTCGTGTAAATGGTGTAAGTCGTGCAGGAAAAGAGTTTAAACTCAACATAAATTTTGCTGGAACACAGAGGGAAATTTTAGCCTCATTTATAGAGAGACTTTAGCATGGGACTTAACCGTCTTTTTGTAGCATATAAACCAAGTGGAATAGGCTCAAATAAATTTCTCTCTTCTCTTAAACGCAAGTATAGTGATAAAAAAGCAGGTTTTTCTGGAACACTAGATCCTTTTGCAAAAGGGGTGCTTCTTGTCGGTTTTGGTAGTTATACAAAACTATTTCGTTTTTTAAACAAAACACCAAAAGTTTATAGAGCAACTCTATGGCTTGGGGCAAAGAGTGATAGTTTAGATAGTGAGATGATAGAAGATGTGGCTGTTCTTCCTGAGTTAGAAGAGCAAAAAGTTTTTGATGCAATTAAGTCTTTGGAGGGTGCATTAGAGTATGAGCCTCCTATCTTTAGTGCAAAACGCATTAATGGTAAGCGTGCATATGATTTAGCTCGTGCTGGAAAAGAGGTTGTGCTCAATAAAATAAACTCAACTATTTATGAGGCCAAACTTATCCACTATTCTCATCCTTTTGTGACTTTTGAAGCTACAGTAAGTGAGGGAACATATATTCGTTCACTTGGTCGTATAATTGCACAAAGGCTTGGAGTGAGTGAGGGGAGTTTAAGTGCCTTAGAGCGTCTGAATGAAGGACAATTTTTTTATGAGAATGAAAAAGCTTTAGATATAAAAAAAGCACTTAATATTCCTTTGAACTACTATTTAGGAGATTATGATAATATCCGATTTGGTAGACCTCTTGTTTTAGAAGATATGAAGATTCAAGAAGAGGGTACATATTGGTTAGATAATGAAAAAAATATCTCTATTGTTACAATAAAAGATAAAAAAATAAAATATGAATTAGGAAGAATAGAATGTTAGTATTAGCAAGAAAATTAGGTGAGTCAATAGTTATTGGTGACAATATAATAGTAAAAGTTGTTTCAATTGAGAATGGTGTTATAAAGTTAGGTATAGATGCTCCCAGAGATGTCAGTATTATGAGAAACGAACTTATAGAAGAGGTGACCGAGCAAAATAGAGCAGCACTTCATGTAAGTGATGAGAGTGAAATTAGCGAACTTAATAAGCTTTTAGGTAAAAAATAGTCTTATGAAAAAGTATAAAGCTTTTGCAAAAGTAAATATATTTTTAAAAATTACAGGGACTCGTGGTGTTTATCATGAGATAATCTCTCGATTTATGAAAGTTGAAAATCTTTATGATGAGCTAGAATTTGTTAAAAAAGAAGATACTAATGTAAAAGTGAGTGAGTTTGATATCATAGGTGAATTCTCATGTGAGGTAAAGCAAAATAGTATTTATAAAGCATATAGAGCACTCAAAGAGTTTACCCATTCAAAAAAGCTTGAAGAGCTTATGCAGGTTTATGCTATAAAAGTAGATAAAAATATTCCTGCATTTGCTGGTCTTGGTGGTGGGAGTAGTGATGCTGCAACTTATCTTAAGATGTGTAACAATATTTTAGATTTAGGACTTACTCCTAAGGAGTTAGCAAGCATAGGTCTTAAAGTAGGGGCAGATGTTCCTTTCTTTATATATGGCTATGATAGTGCAAATGTAAGTGGCATTGGTGAAGTAGTAGAGGAGTTTAAAGAATCACTCTTAAGCATAGAGACTTTTACTCCAAAAATAGAGATAAGTACTCCTTGTGTTTATACTATTTATAGAGAAGATTTTTTTAATCCTATAGATGAGAGTGAGCGAGAAAAACTAAAAGAGATAAGCTCTTTAGAAGCATTGGAAAATATGAGTGCAGAGGAAGCTAATGATCTTTTTAAACCAGCACTGCAAGAGTATAAACCATTAAAAAATTATTTTAAAGAAGGTTACTATTTTAGTGGTAGTGGTAGTAGTTTTTTTAGAGTGAAACCAGTATGATTGAAAATATAGTGATTAATATTTTGAGTGAAAATAAAAAGAGAAAGAGTAAATAATGGGTGAAACAATAGCAAAAAATAAGAAGGCATATCATGACTACTTCGTTGAGGAGAAGTTTGAGGCTGGTTTGGTTTTAACAGGAAGTGAAGTGAAGGGAATCCGTGCACATCGTGTGAACTTAAAAGATAGTTTTATAAAGTTTGTAAAGGATAGACCAGTACTATTTAATGCACATATTGGGCGTTTAGAGACTACACATCACTTTTATGGACATGAGGAGAGAGGTTCTCGTAATCTTCTCCTTCATAAGAAACAGATAGAGAAGATGTTAAAAGCTGTCAATCGTGATGGTTATACCATTATTCCTTTACAACTCTACTTTAACGATAGAAACTTAGCAAAGATACAGATAGGGATAGCAAAAGGAAAACAGCTTCATGATAAACGCCAAGATTTAAAAGAGAAAGATCAAAAAAGAGATATTGCTAGGGCTATGAAAGAGTACTAATGAGAGTTCTTTTTTTCCTACTTAGTGTTGTCACTTTTTTAGTAGCATTTGATATAGATAAGATAGATGTTGTAAGTTATAAGATACCAAAGGGACAAACTGCACTTTTGAAGTTTACTCCACAAAAGGGTATAGATTATAAGAGTATTTCAGTAGGGAAGAAACAATTTCAAATCTTTTTAATGCCAAATAGTAGTGATAAGATGTATGCTCTAGTGCCTTTTTCTTACTATGAAAAACCAGAAAACAAAGAGGTGTTTATACACTATAAAGAGGCTACAGAGGAAAAAAAAGAAAGTATGCTCTTAAAGGTTACAGAGGGCACATACGAAAAAGAGACAATAGAAGTAGACTCTTCTAAGGTCAATCCAAAGAGTAAAGAGATTAAGGCTAGAATATCTCGTGAGTATAAAGAAGCGATGCAAATTTATGGAACGGTTACTCCTCTAAGTTACATTAAAGAGCCTTTTATTTTACCTTTAAAGAGTAAAATTACTAGTGATTTTGGAAAGGCTAGAGTCTATAATGGTTCTTTAAAAGGCTATCATAGTGGCACTGACTTCCGTGCAAAAGTAGGAACTCCCATTATTGCTTCGAACCGTGGAAAAGTAGTTTTAGTAAAAGATAGGTTTTACTCAGGTGGTACAGTCTTAATAGACCATGGAGAAGGAATTTATACTTGTTACTTTCACATGAGTGTATTTAAAGTTTCAGAGGGTTCGATGGTTAAACGTGGAGAAATTTTAGGATTCTCCGGTAAATCTGGACGAGTTACCGGTCCCCATTTGCATTTTTCAGCTAGAATAAATGCAGTACAGGTAGATCCTTTACAACTTATAGAGATAATGAACAAAAATTTATTAACAGGAAATTAAACAAATGACACTTTTTCAACTACTAATGCTTGGGGCTTCGGCATTTTTTGCATTTAAAATTTATGAGCATATTCAAACACTTCAAGAACCAAAAAAGTCTGATGAAACAGGGAATGCTCCAGAGCGAACAGCAGAGGCATTTTCTACTTTTGACTCCTCCTCTTTAATAGAAAAAGCAGATGAGGAGGTAGTAGGTGGTAACTTAGATAAGGCACTTGCTATCTATAGTGAAGCAAATATTAAAGCGCGAGGTAATGGTGAAGTTCTCTTTAAAATGGGCTATGTTTTAGCACTCCAAAAGAGAAATGAAGAAGCTTTAGAGTACTTCAAAGATGCTTTAGAAGTAGACAATAAAAATCCATTTACACATCTTGAAATGGCTTTAGTTTACATAGAAGAGGGTGAGTTTGCGAGTGCTAGAACACACTTAAATGCAGCACTTGAGATAGACCCTGAACTTGAAAAAGCGCAAACAGCATTAGATAAACTAAATGCAGAGCATTAAGTATGAAAATATCTGAAGTATACGGTTTTTTAAACAGACTTTCTCCTTTTGAATTGCAAGAGAAGTGGGATAATTCTGGACTTCTAATAGGATCTTTTGATGAAGAGATAAGTGAAATAGCACTCTCCATTGACGTGGATGAAAAGTTAATTGATTCACTTGCTAATAATACACTTTTAATTACACATCATCCTATCATTTTTAGTGGCTTAAAGCAGTTGGAATTTTCAAAATATCCAGTAAATTTAATCCAAAAAATGATACAAAAAAACATTAGCAATATTGCAATGCATACCAATTTTGACCAAACACACCTCAATGAGTATGTTGCAACTGAGGTACTTGGGTATAAAATTTCAAAAAAAGATGGATTTGTTGCTTACTTAGAAGTTGATGAAGATTTTGACACCTTTGCATCAAAAGTTTCTAAGGCATTTGGACTAGAAATAGTACACTGTGTTAAGTGTAGTCAAAGAGTGAAAAAAGTCGCACTCACCACAGGTTCAGGCTGCTCACTTATAAAAAGTTTAGAGGCTGATTGTTTCTTAACAGGTGATATAAAATACCATGATGCTATGGAGGCAAAATCTATAAATATGTCACTTATTGACATTGGACATTATGAAAGTGAGCACTTTTTTGCACAAATTTTAGAGAAACATTTGAAAATTTTAGGTTTAAAAGTTATAATTGCGTCATCAGAAAATCCATTTACATATATACACCCTTAAAGGACACCAATGAACAAGCACCTGCAACAACTAATCGACCTATCATTTGTAGATAGAGATATTGACGCATTTGAGCCTCAAATCGAAGAAGCAAACTATAATTACGAAGCAGCACTTGCTAAGACAAAAAGTATTGAGTCAGATATTGAAAACTTAACAACTGAAATAAAAGAAGAAGAAGTTAAAAAGAGTAAAAATGAGCTTCATCTTGCGGAACTTTCTCAAAAACTAGAAGAGAATGCAAAAAAGAGTGGAGATATAAAAACTGAACGTGAAATGAAATCACTACAACTTGAAGAAGAGATTGCTAAAGAGCAAGTTACTTTTGCAAATGAAGAGATAGCACGTTTAGAAAAAATTATAGAACTTAAACATGAACAAGTCGAAGTAGCAAAAGCTTCTTTAGTAGAGCTCTCTGCATCTTTAGAGTCTGTAAAAGCAGATGTTGATGCAAAACTAGAGACTATTCATAAAGATCGTCAAGAGGAGTTTGTAAAAAAAGAGAAACTTCTTGGTGAGATGAATCAAAAAGGTCTTGCTTTTTACCAAAAAATCCGTAGATGGGCTAAAAACACAACAGTAGTTCCTGTTGAGGATCAAGCTTGTATGGGTTGTCATATGGTTATAGGTGATAAGGTTTATGCTGATGTTATTAAAGCTGAAGAGATTACAACATGCCCTCATTGTGGACGTATTCTTTTTATGAAGCCTAACGAAGAGTAGTTTGAAACTTTTTACGCTTTTTTATTACAGTGTGAGTCTTTTGCTATACTTTATAGCACTGCCTCTCATTGTTTACTTAGCGTTTAAGAGTAAGTATAAAGAGTCAATCCCCGCACGTTTTTTTCTTTTTAAAAATCTTCCTTTTTCAAAACAGAATGCTATTTGGTTTCATGTTTGCTCACTTGGTGAAGCAAAAGCTTTAAAACCTATACTTGAATTAGTTGCTGATAAAGAGGTTATTATTACTACGATAACACAAACAGGATACTCTGAAGCTAAAAAATATGATGCGGAAGTTCGTTATTTACCCTATGAAATGTTTTTACCTTTTTGGATAAAAAAACAAAAGCTTCTTGTAGTTCTTGAAGCTGAGTTTTGGTACTTGCTATTTGCAGTGGCATTTAAGAGAGGTGCTAAAGTAGTTCTTCTTAATGCACGTATATCAGATAAAAGTGTAAAAAAATACTTACAATTTGGATGGTTTTATGCAAAACTACTCTCTTATGTAGATACTCTTTATGTGCAGAGTGAAATAGATAAAAATCGTTTTATTGCTTTAGGTGCAAGAAACATAAAAGTGATAGGAAATATTAAACTTGCAGGTGAAATAAAAAAAACAAAAGTGTATGAAAAACCATCTCTTGAACTTATAGTAGCAGGAAGTACACATGAGGGTGAAGAGGAGTCTATTGTTAAAGCTTTTGTTGAGTACAGAAAAAGTGCTGATGCAAAGCTTGTTATAGTTCCCAGGCATCCTGAACGTTTTGACACTGTTTATGAAATTTTAAAAACATATGCAAGAGAAGCTAATTTAGAACTTTCTCGTTTTTCTAAAAAAGCAGATTTTGAAGCAGATATTATACTTGTAGACATGATGGGGGAACTCAACAATATCTATGCCATAAGTGATATAGCTATTTTAGGTGGAGCATTTAAAGAGGATGTTGGTGGTCATAACCCACTAGAACCTGCATTCTTTGGATGTAAAATTATTACAGGAAAGCACTTTTTTCATCAAAAAGAGCTTTTTAAGTATGTGCATCATGTGCAGTATGTTGCGCCAAGTGAAATTCATAGAGCATTAAGAGCAGCAAAAGAGTTACCACCATCAATGGTAGAGGAGACAATAGACTTAGAGCCTATTGTGAATAAAATACTCAATAGTTAGTGTGTTAATTTAGAATAAATTAAAAGGAAAATATATTATGGCGACAGAAAAAGCATATAAAATTCTTGCATTGCAAGAGGGTATTTCTAACAACAGTGCTAAGTCAATGATAGACCGTGGGCTAGTGTATGTTGGAAACAAAAAAGTAGTAATAGCTCGTGGAGAGTTAAACGCAGAGACAAGATTTCGAGTTATTAAAGTAGAGAGACCAAAAGTGATATTTGAAAATGATGATATTGTTGTTGTGGATAAACCAGCTTATATTAATTCAGATGAAATTGAGCGTCAGTTTAAACCAGCAGTCCTTCTTCATAGACTTGACCGTGAAACATCAGGTGTTTTAATGCTTGTTAAAAATGAAGAGTTTCGTGAGAAAGCGATTAAAGAGTTTCGTAAAGATAAGGTTTATAAAGAGTATATCGCTTGGGTTGAAGGGATGATGAGTGAGCCTATTGAGGTTGATAAAGCAATTACAACTCAAAAGAAAAATAACAAAGCATATTCAAATGTATCTCCAAAAGGAAAACCAGCACGAAGTGAATTTTTCCCAGATATAATTAGTGCAAATAAAACAAAAGTGAAGTGTATTATTCATAATGGACGAACACATCAAATTCGTGTGCATCTTCGTTACATTGATCACTCTATAGTTGGAGATGAACAGTATGGAGGTCGTCGTGCAAAACGTGTTATGCTTCATGCTCATAAAGTAAGATTATTAGGTATGGAGTTTGTATCTCCTGAACCAAAAGAGTTTGTAAACTTTCAATAGTTGATTTTATAATCACGATTTAAAGAAGTGTAAGATATAATCCAAAACTTTTTACACCTAAAATTAGAGGGAAATATATGTTTGATACATTAACAGATAGCTTTACAAATGCCATAAAAAAGATTCGTTTTCATGATGATGAGAAGGCACTAACAAAAGCATTGAATGAACTAAAGAAAAATCTTTTAAAGGCTGATGTAAATCATAAAGTTGTAAAAGAGTTACTCAGTCGAGTAGAGCTTCTCACTAAAGAAAAGGGTATTGGTAAAGATCAATTTCTTGATGCACTAAGGGTAGGACTCAACGAACTCTTAGAAATAGGTGGTAATAAAGGTTTTATTTTTGCTCCAAATCCTCCAACTACTATTCTAATGACAGGGCTTCAAGGGTCTGGTAAAACTACTACAACTGGTAAGTTAGCAACATATTTAAAAAATAAGCAGAAAAAAGTTCTAATCGTTGCAGCCGATTTACAGCGTTTAGCAGCAGTAGAGCAACTTCGCCAAATTACAACTCAGATAGAGGTAGAACTTTATGAGGATGAAGCGACTAAAAATCCAGTAGAGGTTGTAAGGTCTGCGTTAGAGTATGCAAAAAGTAAAATTTTTGATGTTGTGCTTATAGATACAGCAGGACGATTAGCTATAGATGATGAACTGATGAGTGAGTTAGCTGAAGTTAAAGCTGTAGCATCTCCCGATGAGATCTTTTATGTCGCAGACTCTTTAACTGGTCAAGATGCCATTAGAACCGCGACAACATTTAAGGAAAAAATCGGTATTGATGGTGTTATACTTTCAAAATATGATGGTGATTCTAAGGGTGGTGTAGCTCTTGGTTTATCTTCTCAAGTTCAAGTTCCTCTTCGTTTCATCGGTATGGGTGAGAAGATGGAAGATCTTGAGGTCTTTATTCCTGAACGTATTGTAAATCGCCTTATGGGCTTCGGTGATGTTGAAGGTTTAGCCGAAAAAACTGCAAATATTATTGATGAAAAAGATGCTAAACGTCTTACTAAAAAGATACAAAAAGGAAAGTTTAATTTTAATGACTTTTTAGAACAGATGGAGTCTATGAAAAAAATGGGTTCAATGAGCTCTATTATGGGAATGATTCCTGGTATGGGTGGCATGAGTAAGGCTATTAAAGATTTTGATTTTGAAAACTCTAGTGAGCTAAAAAATATTAAATCAATGGTAAGCTCTATGACTAAAAAAGAGCGTGAAAATCCAGATCTTATTAACAACTCAAGAAAACAGAGAATTGCAAAGGGTTGTGGTTTAACTGTAGTTGAGATAAATAGAATGATAAAACAGTTTAAAAATGCTGGAAAAATGGCAAAGAAATTTTCTGGAAAAAATGGTATGAAGCAGTTACAGTCTATGATGGGCGGAATGGGTGGAGCTGGTGGAATGCCAGGTCTTCCTCGTTAAACAATTTAGATTTAAGATAAACTTCGATATAATTTCACTATCGTAATAACTTCTGAAATAATCCCTCTGTGATTAGAAGGCGTTTTTAATAAAACGTACTACGCCAAATGGCGGTAAGAGGCACAATAAACTACTTGTATAACTACAAACATTTATTTTGCAAAAACACCCCAAAATATTAAAATTTTAAGGAAATAACATGACAGTAATTAGACTTACTCGTATGGGAAGAAAAAAGAAACCATTTTATCGTTTAGCGGTAACAGATAGCCGTAAACGTAGAGATGGTGGTTGGATTGAACTTATCGGTCATTACAATCCAATGAATGAAGAGAAAACACTTGTTGTTGATAATGAAAGACTCGATTACTGGTTAAGCGTTGGTGCTAAAATGAGTAGTCGTGTTAAAAAGATTACTGGTCGTTAATCATGATTTCTGATTTTGTCGCTGAATTTGCAAGGCTTATAGCAACACATCCTGAAGATATAAGAGTTGAAGTTCAAGAAGGCGATGAAGTAACAGAGATTGTTCTCTTTGCTAATCAAGCAGATATCGGTAAACTTATCGGTAAAAGCGGTAAAATGATTGGTGCTATTAAGACTGTTATCTCAGGCTGTAAAGCTAAAGATGGCATAAGTTATCGTATTAATGTCGAAGCCTTATAGTCAAATGCTTCATATCGCAACTATTGGCAAAACTGTTGGTATAAAAGGTGATATGAAGTTTCATGATAAGTCTGATTTTCCAGAACAGTTCAGAGTAGGAAGCTCTTTTTTTATTAATAAAAAAGAAAAAATTACTTTAACTGATGTAAATGTAGAGCGTGGACTTGTAAAGATAAATAATCTTTCAAATCCACAAGACTGTAAAAAATTTACAAATGCTAAACTCTATACAACTTATGAAGAGACAAGAGAAAACTGTCACCTTGAAGAGGGTGAGTACTTTTTCTTTGATTTAGAAGATTGTGAAGTTTATGAAGATGGAAAACAACTTGGTAAGGTAAAAGAGATAGAAAGAATAAATGCAACGAACTATTTAATTATAGTTACGGATGAAAGTTTAGTTGCAAATGGTTTACCAAAGAGCTTTTTAGTTCCTTTTATAGAGCCATTTAAAGTTAAGGTAAATATAGAAGCTAAAGAGATCACATTAAGTGGTGCGATGGATATTCTAGAAGCATCTTAATGACTTATACTTTTGTTACACTTTTTTCAAACTTAGTAGAGGGTTATTTTAGTGACTCAATACTTAAGCGTGCTATTGATAAAGATCTTTTAGGAATTAAATTTCTTAATCCTAGAGATTTTTCAAACAATAAGCACTTTAAAGTAGATGATACAGCTGTTGGTGGTGGAGCCGGTATGGTTATGAACCCACAACCTCTGTATGATGCATTGAAAAGCTTGAAAGAAGAGGATGAGAATGTCCATATAGTTTTTTTAACTCCAGTTGCAAAACCGTTTGTGCAAAATGATGCTAAACGACTGGCAACCAAGTCCCATATAGCTTTTGTGAGTGGAAGATATGAGGGAATAGATGAGAGAGTTATTGAGACTTATGCGGATGAAGTTTTCTCTATTGGAGATTACATATTAACAGGAGGCGAGTTAGCCTCTTTAGTAATGTGCGATGCTATTAGTAGAAACATAGATGGAGTACTTGGAAATAGTGATTCTCTCACAGTTGAGAGTTTTGAAACAGCACTTCTTGAGGCACCATCTTTCTCAAAACCGAAATGCTATGAGGGTTTAAGTGTTCCATCAGAATACTTAAAGGGAAATCATAGTAAAATTCGCTCATTAAAACTAGCTATGTCTGAATGTAAAACAAAGTTTTTCAGACCAGAACAGCTAAAAAAACACTGTCAAGGTGTAAAATAAAGGAACTTTTTATGAGAAATAAATACATAGAAAACTTTGAAAAAGCACAAATCATTGAAAAAACTATTCCAGATTTTCGTGCTGGTGATACTCTGCGTTTAGCAGTTACAATTAAAGAGGGTGATAAGTCACGTATTCAAGCATACGAAGGTGTATGTATATCTAAGCGTGGTCAAGGTACTGGTGCAACTATTACTGTACGTAAGATTGGAGCTAATGGAGTTGGAATTGAGAGAATATTTCCACTTTTTTCTGACTCAATTGATGAAATTAAAGTTATTCGTCGTGGTCGTGTCCGTCGTGCAAAACTTTTCTACTTACGTGACCTTGCAGGTAAAAAAGCTCGTATCAAAGAACTTAGAAGAAAATAATTCTTCTGAGCTCTTTGCTCACAACTACCCACTTCTTTAAAAATTCCCAAAAAAACAATATAATCCAAAAACTTTCAATTTAATCATAGTATAATCACCGTAGTTACATTTTTTAATTAAAATATCTTGGAAAAATATGCAATACATAAATGATTTAAAAAAAATAGTAGAGATAAATTCTTATACAAAAAATCCTCAAGGTGTTAACAGGGTTGGTAAATTTTTTGATAGTTGGCTTGAAGTTTTAGGTTTTACTACAACTATTTATAAACGAGAATCTATTGGTCATCATAGACATTACAAATCACCTCATAATTCAAAAAGTAAAAAACTACTCCTCTTAGGTCATATTGACACAGTATTTCCAAAAGGAAAATTTGAAGAGTTTAGTGATGATGCAGAGTGGGTATATGGTCCAGGTGTTTGCGATATGAAAGGCGGTAATATTGTTATTGTTGAAGCCTTGCGTGAACTTAAAAAAAATAAAATAGAGATTAAAAATATAGATATCCTTTTTGTAAGTGATGAAGAGACAGGAAGTGATGACTCTAAAATACTTACTATGGAGTTGGCAAAAGAGTATGATTACTGTTTTGTGTATGAGGCAGCTGGTCTTGAGCTTGAAGTAGTAACGGGACGAAAAGGTGTAGGCACTTTTTTCATCGACATAGAAGGAAAGGCTGCTCATGCAGGAAATCACTACTCAGAAGGGCATGATGCGAATTTAGAAGCAACATATAAGCTTCAAGAACTTGTAAAGTTAACTGATTTAACAAAAGGAACTACTGTTAATGTCGGAAAAATTGAAGGAGGAATAGGTGCAAATACAATCTCTCCACATGCACATTTAACATTTGAGCTACGATATAAAATGCAGGATGAAAAAGATAGAGTAATGAAAAAAATAGATAATATTGTAAATCACTCTTATATCTCAGGAACAAGTTCAAAACTGAGTGGCGGTATCCAAAGAGATGTAATGCAAACATCTGAAAGATCTTTAGCCTTAATAAAAAATATAGAAAAAATTACGAATACTTCATTAAAATATGAGGAACGTGGAGGTGTGAGTGATGCAAATATTGTAAGTTCATGTGGTGTTGTTACTCTTGATGGTTTTGGTCCTTTTGGCGATGGGGATCACACTGTTAAAGAGAGAGCGCTTAAGAGTAGTTTTGAGTCCAGAATAGAGTTTAGTAGAAAACTTTTCAAATATTTCATAAATAATTTAGACTTTAAAGGAGCATAAATGTCAGATAGAAAAATAGGAATGTGGTTATATAGTAATGGTGGTGGGGATAAAATAGGCAAAAAAATTATAAAAAAGTTAAAAGAGAGAGGTATAGAGACTCTTGATAATCTTAATTTACGAAATGCAATAGCAAAAAATGCTCATATTCTTTATCATGGAGAAGAGCATCATGGTATAAAACTTGATAAGTTAGATCTTTTTTTCTCATATAATGCAGGTGAACAAACACTCTATCAAATGTATCTTTATCAAGCACTTAATCGTGTTATACCTATGATAAACTCATATGATTCTTTTGCTCTTACTGAAGATAAATTTCATACCTCTTTTGTGCTAAGAAATGCAGGTATTAAAACAGCAGATTATAAGCTTTGTCATCGTGATGATGGACATGAATTGAAAAAAATTATTAAAAAATGGGATAAAATGGTTTACAAGCCAACAGATGGTTGGGGTGGAGTAGGATTAACAAAGATAGAGAACGAAGCAAATTTAGATATGTTAATGCCGTTTTTAAATCAGATGGACCTTCGCTATTTTTATGTAGAGAAGTTTATAAACTATGATAATACAGATTTTAGAGTAGATATAGTTGATGGTAAGTTTGTCTCTTGCTATGGAAGAAAAGCGAGTGGGACAGACTGGAGAACCAATGTTACAAGTGGTGGTAGTGTCTTTATGCGTGAAGCAAATGAAGAAATTATTCAAGTAGCTATAGATGCTTGTAAAGCGACAGGTGTAGATATTGGTGGTGTAGATATTATTTATGATAGAGAGAGGGAAGAATATATTGTTTTAGAGGTAAATGGTATACCAGCATTTGCCACACCAGAACAAGAAAAAATGGGTCTTAATTTTAATGATAAAAAGATTGATTTAATAGTAGATTTAATTGACAGAAAAACAAAGTAAGAGTATTATTTCAAAAAATTATAAAATAGTAAGGTAAGACATTGAGACAACAGTATACATCATATGATGAGTGTGTAGATTTTTTTAAATCAGCACAAAAGAGTAACCCTGACCTTTTTAAAGTTGAAGTAATTGGTAAAACATGGGAAGATAGAGAGATAATTGCTGTTACAGTTACAACAGATGTAAAGAATGCGGAGAAAAAACCGGCACTTTTTTATACAGGAACAATACATGCACGGGAGTGGATAGGGATAGAGTTATCGCTTTCCTTTGCAAAGTATATTCTTGAACATGTAGAGTATGATCCTCGTTTAAAAAGAATTTTAAAATCAACTGCCCTTTATATGGTTCCATGTGCGAATCCTGATGGTTTTGAGTACTCAAGAAATCATTTCTCTTTTTGGAGAAAAAATCGTAGAAATAATGGAGATGGCACATATGGAGTAGATTTAAATCGAAACTTTAGTGTAGGCTTTACTCCAAATAAAAATACATCTTCAAATGTTTACTCTGGACCTTGTGCATTTAGTGAGCCAGAGACAGCTTCTCTTCGTGACTTTGTAGAGTCTCATAAAAATATTACTATTGCCCTTGATTACCACTCACAAGGAAATGTATTTTTTCCTGCACACAACTTTATACATGAAGATGCTGTTGATGCAATTGATCTCAATCTTTTAGCATGTAATATGGCAGAAGAGATAAGAAAAGAGAGTGGTCGTGAATATGGTGTTCATATGGGAAAACCTCCTGTTCATCTTATATCGGGAAGTGGTCGTGAGTTTTATTACTCAAAAGGTGCACTCTCTTTAGTGGTCGAAGTTGGTACTCGTAATATAAGTGATTATATTGAGCATATGAGTGAGAATATTGAAGAAAATATTCCTGCACTCCTTATGGCTTTAACAGAAGTGAGAAATTATAAAAAATCAAATACTCTTGCACGAGTAGAAAATTTTCAAGCTATTTCGGTTGAAGCAAAAGAGATAGAACTTAGTTGGGATTATGATAATGATAAATATATCTATTTTGAAATTTATCGATCATCAAAAAAGAAAGGTTTTGCACAGAACTCAAATAGAATAGGAATGACAAAATTAAAAAGTTTTAAAGATAGTAATTTAAAACCTGCTAAAAACTACTACTATTATGTAAGAGCTGTTTGTAAAGAACAGAATGTAAAGTCAGCATTTGCTCAGATGGTAGGTGTAAGAACTTCTCCAGCTGAAAGTATGTTTAGTAAGATTTTATATCCTTTAGCTGATAAGACAGGTTATGTTGGGGAAAAAACAAAGAAAAATAAAGAACATTTTGGAAATAACTCTATGTTTGTTGGTATATCAAATGCAAAAGGTGAATGTTTTGGTGTGAGTGGATTTTCTCTCTCTTCAGTTCCAGAAAATGCAAAAATTACCTCTGCGAAGATATGTTACTATCCTATGAACCGTGTTGCTGTTCAGGTTGAAAGCTATGGCGAGTGGAGAGTTGGACAGATGGATGAGCGAATTATAGATAGCATATATAGTTTTGATGATATTAAAAATGCAAAAATGCTCAGTTATATTGGTGCACCAACAGAGTCTTATCAACTTACTCAAGGTATATGGAGAACATATCAATTTTCTAACAATGAGATAGAAGTATTACAAAAATCACTTAAACGACGTGAGGCATACTTTAGAATGGAAGGTCCTGCCTCCTTACCATTAGATCGTGCTTCCCAAATGATGCAGTGGGATATAGGGTATGGTCAATTTAGTGGTGGTCTTACATATAGACCAAAATTAGATATATCATATACTATCGATGATGCAAAACTTGATTTACAATCTTCTAGTGAATATACAATAAATAAGAGTGATATTAAAGATACTACTTTATATTCAGGATATGATAAAAATGGATATAAGCGTTATGGTTGTATTGAGTTTGATTTAACAAATCTTCCAGATATGGATAGCACAGTAATATCAAATGCATATATTGATATAGAAGCATTTAAAATAAATTCAAAAAATACACTTCGTTTTCATATTGAGATGATAGCATCAATCGATGGTGAATTAAATTATAAGAAAATATTGGATAGAGAGACTATTGAACGTATTGGATATGATGTAAGTATATCTGAACTAGAAGAGACCGCTAAGCAGCGTTTTGTTTTTGATAAATATGCAATAAATGAGATGATAAAAATTTCACAAGCTAGTAACAAAGTTAGATTTATTATATCTGCATCTTCACAAAATGAAAAAAGTAAAAATGAGGGTGTTAATTGGTTAGATACCAAAAGAGTTAAAAGACCATCATTAACACTGAGATATATAAAGAAAAGAAGAAATGCTCCATCAAAAATAAAAAATCTTCGTAGTACAATAGAAGATGGAATAGTAAGACTTGATTGGGATGCTCCAACAGATGATGGCTTTTCCGGAGTTATAGTTGTAAAGAATCCATTTAAAGTTCCTTGTTCTCCATATGATGGTCAAAAATTATATGGTGGTAGTGATACATACACTTATGATAATTTTGGTGATAAAGAGATACATAAGTATTATGCAGTATTTTCCTATGATGATGTCCCAAATTTTTCAGAAGCAGAATATATAGAAATAAACAAGTAATCGTTTATACCCCTAAAACAAGGGGTGTAATCAGATAAGCAAGAAAGAAACCTCATAAAAACAAAAATTCCTCAACACTCTTTACAAGACTTAAGCAATTATTAAGCATATACACCCTATAATTCCCATCCACAAACAGAGACACCTTGTTTAAAACGAGGTTACGGATCTTCGAGTTGAAGATTAAGAGAGG
>Ga0256838_1000416_pt1 | contig 26866 bp, 26 predicted proteins | sample 4571419metaG_FD_185978 | JGI IMG/M metagenome (GOLD analysis project Ga0256838, IMG submission 185978) | Hydrothermal vent microbial communities from Guaymas Basin, Mexico - 4571-419 | ecosystem: Environmental > Aquatic > Marine > Hydrothermal vents | place: Mexico: Guaymas Basin | collected...
TGGAACAACGTTTCAAACCCATGCAAGTCCATGGGAACCTGTGTGACGTGGAGCAAATGGGTTACGGCTGCGGAATTGGGGCTGTTCCAGCCATGCCCCGAAGAGAGCAGCAAGAACACATAAATACGAGGAGAGAACCTGGTTCTATTCGGCTCCACAACGGAACCATACCAGAAGAACCCACAAGGGAAATGCAACATTATAGAACCCTATCACGGTACCATCTACAGACACCATCGACGAAGAACCCACAAGGGAAATGCAACCTCACACTCCGGCTCGACCTTCCTGCCCTGCATGTCGGACGCGTTGAAGAACCCACAAGGGAAATGCAACGCCACACGTAGGCCGACACCCCCATGTCGCCGCAGCGGCCGGAAGAACCCACAAGGGAAATGCAACCATCATCAAGCGCAATGCCAACCGTGTTGACAATCTCAAGAGAAGAACCCACAAGGGAAATGCAACAGTTGTTGGCAGTCTGTTGCGCATCCCTGCGCACGAGAACGTCTAGTGAAGAACCCACAAGGGAAATGCAACCTCGGGTTCCCCGCCCAGTAGGTCGGTATGCATCGCTCAAACTGCAGAACTCACAAGAGAAATGCAACACCAGGAGGTCTAGACAGTTTGCTAGTCTTAGCCAGCCCTGCTCCTAGAACTCGCAAGAGCATTGCAACGTTTTTGCTAGCGTCTTCTCTACGTCGGACATGTACTCTCTGGAACTCGAGGGGTGATGTAGTTGGCATGTTCTTTGTGTTTGGTTGCTTGGCGTTGATTGGATGCATTAATAGGGTATTGTGGTTGTGACGTAATATCTAGCTATGGTATGTGTTTTGCGGTGTGTGTCTGTGGCTTGGTTCATGGGGTAGTGTTTTTATAGTGGTGGGCTGTTGGTGGGCTGGGTTCTTCGTGGTTGTTGTTGGTGCGTGGGTGGGGGGTGCAGCTTGGAGCGCCAATGGCTTTGAGCCGGCCCGGGTTCAGCGTGTACCTCACCATCGGGTACCCGGGGCCGGCGCGGTTCGGTGAGGTTCTCGAGGCTCTCTCGGGCTGTGTCGACTTCTTCGAGCTGGGGTTGCCGACTGGGAGGCCGAAGTATGATGGCCCTACTGTGAGGGCTAGTCATCGCCGCGTGGTGGGGCAGGGGCTGGCTGGTCGTGGCGCGTTGAGGCTGTTGAGGTCTGTGGCTGTGCCTCGGCCGTTCACGTTGATGGCGTACCTGGAGGACCATGTTGGGGATCTGCGTGGCTTGTTGGAGGAGGCTGCGTCTGTTGGCGCTCTGTGCGTGTTGTTCCCGGATTTGGCGTTCGACTATCCGGGGATGGTTGACGCCTATGTGGAGGAGTCTGAGAGAGCCGGGTTGAGGCCGTGCTTCTTCGCGTCCAGCAGGTTCCCGCATGGCTGGTTGCAGAGGTTTGCGGCTCTTCGGCCTCTCTACGTGTACCTGGGGCTGCAGCCTGCGACGGGGGTTGAGCTGCCGATAGCTGTGGCGAAGAACGTGAGGACGGCGAGGCTGCTGGTGGGGGACCGGTACCTGTTGACTGGGTTCGCGGTGCGGCGGCCGGAGACGGCGAGGGCGCTCATCGAGGCCGGTGCTGACGCTGTCGTGGTTGGGTCGGCGGTGATCCGCGCCCTGGAGGGGGGCGGTGCTGGGGCTGCGAGGGAGCTCGCCTGCAGCATCTACCGCGCGGTCCACGGCGGTGGGGGTGGGTGAGCCCTTGGTGGCTGTGCCCGGGTACTGGTACAATATTGTGGCTGATCTTCCGGTGCCGTTGCCGCCTCTGCTTGACCCGCTGGGGGACGAGGATTCGAGGATAGCGTTGCTGGTGAGGATTCTGCCGTCGAGGCTTATTGACGAGGAGTATACGTTGTCTAGGCTGCTGCCTATCCCCGAGGAGGTTCGTTCGGCCTACCGGAGGGCTGGTAGGCCTACGCCCCTGCTCCGGGCGGAGGGGCTGGAGCGGGCGCTGGGTCTGTCGGGCCGTGTCAGGATCTACTACAAGTATGAGGGGGCGCTGCCGACGGGGAGCCATAAGCTGAACACTGCGTTGCCCCAGGTGTATTATGCTAGGCTTGACGGCGCGGTGGAGGTGGCGACTGAGACTGGGGCGGGCCAGTGGGGGCTGGCGGTGGCGACGGCGGCGGCGATGCTGGGGGTCCGAGCCACCGTCTTTATGACGAGGAGCAGCTACCGCAGCAAGAAGCCGCGGAGGGTGGCGATGGAGGTCCTGGGGGCCCGGGTGGTGCCGAGCCCCTCGGAGCTGACGGAGGCGGGGCGGAGGGCGCTCCGGGAGAGGCCCGACCACCCCGGGAGCCTGGGCCTAGCCATCACCGAGGCGGTGGAGTACGTGCTCTCGGGGGAGAGGCGCCGCTACGTGGCCGGCTCGGTGCTGGAGAGCGTGGTGACGCACCAGACGGTGATAGGGCTGGAGGCGCTGGAGCAGCTCCCCGAGGAGCCGGACTACATGGTTGCCTGCGTGGGCGGCGGCAGCAACATGGCGGGCTTCACCTACCCGGCGCTGGGGATGAAGCTCCGGGGCGAGGGCTTCGAGAGGACCAGGTTCGTGGCGGCCGAGGCCGCTGCGGCCCCCAGGCTGAGCAGGGGCGAGTACCGCTACGACGGCCTCGACACGGGGCTCGTGCTGCCGCTGGCCCGGATGTATACGCTGGGCAAGGACTACGTGCCGCCGCCGATACACGCCGCGGGGCTCCGCTACCACGGGGCGGCGCCGAGCCTCAGCCTGCTGAGGAGGCTGGGCCTGGTCGAGGCCAGGGCCTATAGCCAGGAGGAGGTCGCGGAGGCGGCGAGGCTGTTCGCCCGCAGCGAGGGCATAGTCCCGGCGCCGGAGAGCAGCCACGCCGTGAAGGCCGTCATAGACATCGCCAGGAGCGCCCCGGCGGGGACGGTGATAGCGTTCAACCTGAGCGGCCACGGCCTGCTCGACAGCGACGCCTACGAGAAGCTCGGCGTGGCCCCAGGGGGCGGCGGGGAGGCCTAGACCCGGGTCCCCTCCCACTGGGCTCTTATTTCTCGACAATGGTCTGCCTCTACGCTCAAGCCATGCTCGTGGCCCGTGTGTTGGTTGTCTAGGGGGTGTGCGGCGTGGCGGCTGGGCTGCGTCTACCCGAGCTTCTGGAGAAGATAGTGGAGGGCCCGGGGCTTTCCCGGGAGGAGGCCAAGGCTGTGGCTGACGCGATGCTCGGCGGCGGCCTGGAGGATCTCGACGTGGCCGCCCTGCTGGTCGCGATGAGGGCCCGGGGGGAGACCGCGGAGGAGATAGCGGGGTTCGCAGAGAGCCTCCGGGGCCGCATGCTTCGCGTCAGGGCCCCCGAGGGGGCGATAGACACCGCCGGCACTGGGGGTGACAGGAGTCACACCCTGAACGCCTCCACCGCCGCCGCCCTCGTCGCGGCTGCCGCCGGCATCCCCGTCGCGAAGCATGGGAACCGGAGCGTGTCTAGCAGGAGCGGCAGCGCCGACTTCCTCGAGGCGCTGGGGTACCGGGTCGACCACGGCCCCGAGGAGGCGGAGTGCATGCTCCGGGAGGCGGGGTTCGCCTTCCTCTACGCCCCCAGGTACCACCCGGCGATGAAGCGGGTGATGCCGGTCAGGAGGAGGCTCGGCATAAGAACCGTCTTCAACCTGGTGGGGCCCCTCTCCAACCCCGCCATGGTTGCTAGGCAGGTGCTGGGCGTCGCCAGGGCCGGGCTCGCGACCCCCATGATGGAGGCTGCGAGGATGCTGGGCTATGAGAGGCTCCTCCTTGTCCACGGCCTGCCCGGGATAGACGAGGTGAGCGTCTCCGGCGACACCCTGGTCTACGAGCTCCAGGGGGGCCGGGTGGAGAGGTACCGGGTTAGGCCGGAGCAGCTCGGCCTCGGGAGGCACAGCCTCGAGGAGCTACGCGTCGAGGACGCCAGGGAGAGCGCGGAGAGGTTCCTCGCGGTGGCCCAGGGCGGGGGGAGGCCCGCCGACCGGGACTTCATAGCGGCGAACGCGGCCGCTGCGCTCTACGTGGCGGGGAGGGCTGGGAGCCTCGAGGAGGGGGCTCGGGCGGCGCTGGAGCTCCTCGAGAGCGGCGCGGTGGCGGAGAAGCTTGAGGAGATACTAGAGGCGTGTAGGAGATGCTGCGGCCAAGGCTGAAGATCTGTGGCGTCGCGTCGCCCGCCTCCGCCGAGCAGCTGGACGGCCTAGTGAGCTACGTCGGCACCGTGGTGGCGCCGCCGGGGCTCAGCCCCAGGGCCGTCACGGCCGCTGTGGCCCGGGCGGTCGCGGACACGCTCCACAGCTCAACCCATGTCACGGTCGCGGCCGGCATGGGGCCCTGGGAGGCCCTTGAGGCCGCCCTTGAGGCGGGCAGCGGGGTGCTCCAGCCCCACATGGAGCTGGGGCCGGGGATTCTCGAGCAGCTCCTCGTCGAGGCGGAGAGTCGGGGGCTACGGGTCGCGCCCGTGCTCGTGTACCGGGGCCGCGGCGGCTGGGCCGGGAGGCTCAGGGAGGTGCGGGCTGTGGTGGAGAACTACCGCGGGATAGTCGAGTACGTGCTCATAGACGCCGCCAAGGGCGCGCCGCCTCGCCCGCAGGGGCAGTGGTGGGGGCTCCGGGTCCCCGGGGAGGCGCTGCGGGAGGCTGTGGAGGCGCTGCGGGGCGCCGCCACGGTGGCCGCGGCGGGCGGGGTCTCGGCGGAGAACGCGTGCCGGGCGGTGGAGCTGGGGGCGGGGATGGTGGATGTGAGCAGCTGGGCCGACCACCCGGGGATGCCGGGCGTGAAGGACCTGGGCCGGGTGGCGCTCCTCGTGGAGGCGCTCCGGGCCTGCGGCGGGGGTAGAGGCCGTTGATGTGGCCCCGGGACCCGCTGGAGGAGTGGGCCGGGTGCCGTCGCCTCCTCCTGAGCCGGCTGCCTGGGCCCAGGGAGCTGGCGGCGTGGGGGGAGGCCCGGGAGGGCTACGTGGCGCTGCTGGAGAGCGGCGCCGGGCTGCCTGAGAGGAGCCGCTACACTATCGTCGCCGTGGGGGCCAGGAGGGTGTACGTGGCCCACGACCCCTCATGGGTCTACGATGCGCTCCGCTCCGCCACGCGCGGCGGGGGCTGCACGAGGATACCCTGCCGGGAGATGCTGCTGGGCGTCGTCGCGTACGAGGCTGTGGCTGGGGTCGAGAAGTGGCTCGCGCCCCGGCTCCGGGCGCACCCCTCCTGGCCGCCGATGCTGCTCTTCGAGCCCGAGGCGCTGGTTGTCTACGACCACCTCTCGGGCCGGGCCACGGTGTGCCCCGGGGACGCCGAGCTGGGCTCGAGGAGGCCTCCGGCGGCGTTCGAGGCGCGGGGGCCGGTGGAGGAGACCCCCCGGGGGCGCTTCGAGCGGTGGGTGCGGGAGGCCCGGGAGATGCTGGCTGCGGGGGAGTTCCTCCAGGTGGTGCTGAGCAGGTACGAGAGGTACCGGTACCGGGGCGAGCCGCTGGCGCTCTACGGAAGGCTCGCCGAGGAGAACCCGAGCCCCTACATGTTCTACATGAGGCTGGGGGAGAGGTGGATCCTGGGCGCCAGCCCCGAGCTCCTCGTGAAGATGGATAACTGGAAGCTGGAGACCCACCCGATAGCCGGCACCAGGCCCCGCGGCGCTACGGAGGAGGAGGACCTGGCCCTCGAGGAGGAGCTGCTACGCGACGAGAAGGAGAGGGCAGAGCACATGATGCTCGTGGACCTGGCCCGCAACGATCTCGGCGCAGTCGCCGCCCCCGGCACGGTCCGCGTCACCGCCCTCATGGAGGTGGAGAAGTACAGCAGGGTACAGCACCTAGTCTCCAGAGTCGAGGCGGTGGCGGCGCCGGGGACGAGCTACGCGGACGCCCTCGCCGCCACCAACCCGGCCGGCACCGTCTCCGGCGCACCCAAGCCACGCGCCATGGAGACCATTGCTGCGCTAGAGGACGCCCCCCGAGGGCCCTACGCGGGCGCGGCGGGCGTCTACGCGGACCACGCCGGGGAGACGGCGATAGTGATCCGGAGCGTGTGGAGCCTCGACGGGGAGACCCTTGAGACGCGGGCGGGGGCGGGGATAGTCTACGACTCGGTGCCGGAGCGCGAGTACATGGAGACCCTGCATAAGCTCGCGGCGATACACCGGGCTCTGGGCGTCCCGGCCCGGGGGGCCCGGCGCTGAGGAGGTGGGGCCGCGGTGGACACGCTGGTGCTCCTCATAGACAACTACGACAGCTTCGTCTACAACATTGTCCACGTGCTGGCGGAGCTGGGCGCGCGGACACTGGTGGTCCGGAACGACGAGATAACCGTGGAGGGGGCGCTGCGGCTCCGCCCCGACAGGATAATCATCTCGCCGGGGCCGGGGAGCCCCCTCAACCCCCGCGACGTCGGGATATCGCCCCAGCTGGTCCGGGAGGCCGCCCGGAGGGGGATACCTGTCCTGGGCGTCTGCATGGGCCACCAGGTGGTGGCCGCCGCCTACGGCGCGAGGATAAGGAGGGCCCGGCGCATAATGCACGGGAAGACCGACACCATAGTACACGGCGGGGACAGCCTCTACCGCGGCATACCCCGCGAGTTCACAGCCATGAGGTACCATAGCCTCGTAGCCGACGAGCCCCCAGAGGAGCTAAAGATAACCGCCTGGAGCAAGACAGACGGCGAGATAATGGGCCTCCGGCACGTGGAGCACCCGGTCCACGGCGTCCAGTTCCACCCGGAGAGCGTCGGCACCCCGCTCGGCCCCCAGCTGCTCCGCAACTTCCTCGACAACCCCTGGTAGCCCCAGCCACGAGCCCCCAGAAGCTGGCAGGGGCTCTTGACCCCGGGGCCGCGGAGGAGGCCGGAGACGGGGGCGACGGGGAGTATCCTTAGCGGCGGGTTGTTCCTTGCCGCTTCTAGTAGGCTGCAGCGCTTGGCCTCCATGACGTACCTGTCTTCCCCCCTCTTTATGTCGAAGGCCTCGACGCCGAGGGCGGAGAGCCTCTGCGCGGCCTCGTGGTGGCAGTAGTGGGTTGAGCTTGAATGGGTCGTCTATGGTGCGCAGCGCGAGGCCGTGTCTGGCGCCGCCTCGCGCTGGACGTGGAAGCTGTTCATTATCGCCTCCTCCACTATGTTGCCGAACTGCATTATCTCCGCGCGCTCGCCTATGCTGCGGTACAAGTGGCTCGCCACAGAGGAGGCCACGTTGCGGAAGTAAGTCACGTACACTATGAGCCGGTGCGTGGCGGCCTCGTGGTCTAGGGGCTGCGCACTGGCTATCCTGGCTCCTTTCCTGGCTGCGGCCATCCCAGCGTCTCTCCGTGCACGCTTCTCCCGGTTCCCGGAGGGGCCTAGGTAAACCGTGGGAGAGGGCTATGTCTCTCCTAGGCCACCGGAAACGGTTGATAGTATTCACGGCGGCTACATAGGGACCGCGCATGGCAACGCCGTATACGCAACGCACGTCGAAAATGAGCGCGTGGTTTGCTTTGAGCATGGGGCGTCCTCGTGCTCAGCCACAGCGTCTCTCCACCACAGCCTCAAGCACCACGGGACCGTGCGGTCCCCTCGTCGCCACACGCACCAAGGCTCCCACGCCGAGTGCCCTGCACACCTCCTCCGCTATCATCGCCGTCAGCTCTTCCTGGAAGATGCTCCTCCCTCGGAAGCCCTCAAAGAACCGGTGAAGGCTATACGCCTCCAGATAGCGGCACACGCCGACGCCATGTCCCTGCGGTGGCTGATACTCCACTACAACCTCGTAGCTATCCACTACGCCGCTCACCGGGCAGACGCTCTCCACCCTGCCCCGCGCGACCACCCGGTCAACGCAGCGCGCCTCGACCGTGCGCAGCAAGCCTCCGGACAGTGCCGCTGCACCCCCTCCCACTCTCCCCGGGGAGCCCGCTGCGGGCCCCAATTAGGGGGCCGCCACGGTGGCGGATGTTGTGGGAGGCCCGGGCACCGTGGCTAGACGGGGCAGGGTCTACGAGGAGCTAGCGCGGCTTATACACGGCGGCAGGGGAGGCTACGTCGCAGTGGTCATCGAAGAGCGGGGAGGGACCACCGGGCTGAGGGACATCCCCCTCGAGAGGATAGCGCGGCTTGCACGCGGCTTCCTCGTACTCGACGACGGCACCGTCATCCCCCTCCACCGTGTCGTGGGGCTACGGGAGCAGGGGGGAGGGGTAAAGCTTCTCAGGAGAAGCGGGGAAGAGGAGCAACAAGACGCGTAGATATAGGAGCACGGCATCCATATGTACGGTAGGTGGTGGATGCGCGGCGGTGGTCCCCGTATGAGGGCCTGGAAGAGGAGCAGGAGCTTCGGCTACATGATGCTCCTCCGGGACATAGAGAGGAGCTACGACCTGGGGAGGAGGGAGGCCGAAGGGCTCCTCGACTGCTTCCACGAGAGCAGCGGCTTCCTCGAGTTCAGCAACTGCCTCGAAAAACGGGGCCTCACGGGGCTGCTCCGCGACGAGCCCGACGTGGTCTTCCTCGACCTGAAGGTGAGGGAGCACCAGTACAGCAGACGCTACGGCCCGATATGGTGACGTCGCCGGCGCGGCGAGGAGGAGGGCCGAAAACACGGCGGGGAGCCCGCCGGGGGGCTAGGGCTTCAGCCTTATCGCTAGTTGTTCTCCCTCTACGCGCCACTCCTTGGCGCCCTCGGGGGGCGTGTCGAGGAGGACGAGCTCCTTCACTCTGACCTCGCGCTTGATGTAGTCGCTGTGCTTCTCTGCTGCCTGGCGGAGCTTGCCGGTGGCGTAGACTTCTAGCTTCTCCGCGACGTGGTCCACGGGGAGGTTGAGCTGCTTTCTCAGCACCTGGGCGCGGCGGACTATCTCCCTGGCGAGGCCCTCTAGGAGGGTCTCCTCGTCGAGCTGCACGGCGGCGTATATTCTCGCATGCTCGGTGTCGAGGACTATTGTCTCCAGCTGCTTGGTCCATGCCGGCTCTGTGTCGACTACCTCCACCTTCTTCACGTTGGCTGCCCTCGCTAACACGCTTGCCGCCTCGGCCCAGAGCCCGCGGGGTATCTCGCCGGTCTTAGGCTGTATCGCCGCCACGGGCAGAGGCCAGCGCCTCTTTATCTTCTTCTCCGTCCTGGCGGCGAGTATCTTCTCTGTCGCCTCTAGCACCGTGTTGACCGCTGCCCAGGCTTTCTCGTCGAGCAGGTCCTGAGGCACCGTGGGCCACTGCTCGAGGTGCACAGTCTCCTCCGTGGTGTCCGGCTCGTACTTCCTTATGAAGGCCTGGTAGAGGTACTCGGCTGCGAAGGGCGTGAGGGGCGCTAGGAGCTGTATCGCGGCCCTCAGCGCCATGTAGAGGGTCTTGTAGGCCGCGTTCTTGCTCTCAGTCATCTCCTCCTCCCAGACCCTGGGCCTTATCAGGGGTATGTACTGGTGGCTCACCTTCTCCACTACGAAGTCCAGCACCGCACGGACAGCATGGTGCATGTTGTCGCTCTCTATCGCCTCAGCAGCCTTCTGCGCCGCCAGGCTGAGCTCGTAGAGGAGCCAGCGGTCCTCCACCTGGAGCCTTGGCTCCCCCGCGGAGCCGGGGCTCCACTTGTCTAGCTCCATGTAGGTGTCGGCGAACCTCACGGTGTTCCAGAGCGTGTTCAGCATGCCCCGGTAGCGCTCCACCTCGTCTGGGTCGAAGTTGACGCTGTCCCAGGGGGCGCGGCTGAGCAGCAGCAGCCTCATCGGGTCGGCGCCGTGCCTCTCCATCCACTCCAGGGCCCATATCACGTTGCCCTTGCTCTTGCTCATCTTCTTGCCTTCCCTGTCCAGCACGTGGCCCTGGAGGAGCACGCTGCGGTAGGGCTTCTCGCCGTGCCACACGACGCCGGTGACGAGCAGGGTGTAGAACCAGCCGCGGGTCTGGTCCGCGGCCTCCGTTATCCACGTGTAGGGGTAGAGCCTCTCCCAGAGGTGGAGCCACCCATACTGCCGCAGCGCCGCCGTGTGGGCCACGCCACTGTCCATCCAGACGTCCATGACGAAGGGCTCTCTCCTCATCTCGCCCCCGCAGCGGGGGCAGCGGAGCACGACGCGGTCAATGTGGGGCCGGTGGGGGTCCTCCGGCACCTCCTCCGGGTTCATGGCCAGCTTCTTTAGCTCCTCGAGGCTCCCCGCCACCACTACGTGGCCGCAGCGCGTGCACTTCCACACGGGGAGCGGGGTACCCCAGTACCTCTCCCTGCTTATACACCAGTCCTTGGCGTTCTCAACCCAGTCCCTCATCCTCTTCACTGCCCAGCCGGGCGCCCACCTCATCGACTCAACCTCTTCAACCATCCTCCGCTTGACGTCCTCGGCGAGCCTTATGAACCACTGCCTGGAGGCGTAGTAGAAGAGCCTGGTGCCGCAGCGCCAGCAGAACGGGTACTCGTGGCGATACGTGCCCAGGTGCACCAGCAGGCCCTTGCTGCGGAGAACCTCCGCCACCTTCTCATTGGCCTTCTCGAACCAGAGCCCGCTGAACACACCCGCCTCTGGCCCGAAGACGCCATCCTCACGGAGAGGCGTGTAGGCCTCCAGGCCGTGCCTCTGCGCCAGCTCGAAGTCCTCAGGGCCGTGGGCGGGCGCCGCGTGTACTATGCCGGTGCCGTCCTCCATGGTGACCCAGTCGGCCGCGAGCACCGTGTGGTAGGGAGGCCCGTGCTCCCTATGGTAGGGGACCTCCTCGAGCAGCGGGTGCCGGTACCGGAGCCCGACCAGCGCCTCGCCCAGCCGGCGGTCTATCACACGGTAGTCGCGGAGTCCAACCTCCTCGGCGAAGGGCTTCAGCCTCTTCTCCGCGACGACCCAGACCTCGTCACCAACGGCTATGAAGACGTACCACTCCCTGGGGTGCACCACGGCGGCCTCGTTGGCTATTATCGTCCAGGGGGTGGTGGTCCACGCCACTAGGTAGGTGTTGTCGAGGCCCTCCAGCGGCAGCTTGAAGAACAGGCTGGGGTCGTCGACTGTCTCGTAGCCCTGTGCCACCTCGTGGCTGCTCAGCGCGGTGCCGCAGCGGGGACAGCGGGGCACCACGCGACGGCCCTCATAGAGGAGGCCCCGCTCGTGGGCCCGCTTCACAAACTCCCAGATGGCCTCGATGTAGCGTGGGTGCCTGGTCTCGTAGGCGTGGTCGTAGTCGAGCCAGAGGCCAAGCCTCTTACTGGCTCGCACCCAGTGGTCTATGTAGTAGTCTACGAGGCGCTTGCACTCCTCTATGAAGCGCTCAACGCCGTACTTTTCGATATCCCTCTTAGTGCGTATGCCTAGCTTCTTCTCTACCTCGAGCTCCACGGGGAGGCCCTGCGTGTCCCAGCCCGCCTGGTCCCAGACCCGGAACCCCCTCATCCTCATATAGCGGAGCTTCACGTCCTTCAGCGTCCTACCCCTAGCATGCCCGACATGCATGTAGCCGTTGGCCGTCGGCGGGCCCTCCAGGAACGCGAATATGGGTGCACTCTCTCTCTCGTCCCAGACCCTGCGCTTCACCAGCTGGTATATCTTGTTCTCCTCCCAGAACCTGAGAACCCACTCCTCCACGCTCAGAGGGTCATACCTGCTACCAAGCTTGGGCCGCTCCACTGCACCGCCGGATAATGGACATCACCGTGTTGGTGGGCAACAGCCCGGCCCACGGGGCTAAAAGGGGCACCCTCCCGCGGGGAGGGGCCGCAGCCGCCCTACCATCGCCAGGCCGGGGCCTCCCCCGTCTGTGTCTGCTGGGCCTCCTCCCCGTGGGCCTCACGGAGCCCAGCCAACACTATGATTTCGAGCATTCCCGCTATGAGGACGAGCAGCAGACCAACCACTATTATCGTGAGTATCGCGCCCCACCAGTAGAGCTTGCCGGCGAGGTCGGCCAGGTTGGAGTCACTGTACTCGCCCAGGATCCTCATGAGGTCTCTCTTGTACTTCCCTATGAGTATCACTGCGCCATACATTACCAGGAAGAGTAGAAGGGCGAGGCCCAACTCCACAGGCGGCGCCGTGGGCGCGAAGCCCGCGACGAGGGCCGAAATCAAATAGCCTATCGCGAGGGCCGCGACAACGACTCCAACCGACGCCATGAACGCATACGTGAATATCTCCGGGCGGCGATAGTACTGCGACAAGGCGTACATGCCGACGAGGTAGAGTATGACACCTAGGAGCGACAACACGCCGTGACTGATACTCCCCAGGAACCCCAGCACGGCGCCAACCACGGCCAACGCCTTCGCTATGCTAAACTCTACTATGGGGCTACTATCACCGTACCCAGGCGACACAGCCACTACAATCACACCTCAAATACTAAGCCCATCCACGGGGGACCCGGAGGGGCCTCACCTAGTTGGCCTATTGCCGCGCTAAATATGGCCCTGCCGTGCCTCCAGGGCGGCCTGGTGGCCGCTGTGCAGGCAGAGGGCAACGGCTGCAGGGAAGCTGCGCCAGGCGTCTGCATGAAGCCCGTCTATGTCTCCGAGGAGCTGGTAGCGGTTGAGACAAGGCTCCGGCGGGGCGCCAGGGTGCCGAGGCATAGCCATCCCTCGGTGCAGGTGACTGTGGTGCTGCGTGGGAGGCTCCGCCTCGAGACCCCTAGCTGGGTCAGGGTGCTGGGGCCCGGCGTGTACGCCGTGGTGCCGCCCGGTGTTGAGCACTGGGGCGAGGCCCTCGAGGACACGGTGGTTCTCGATATCAACGCGCCACTGACGCCGGACCGGGCAAGGCTGCTGGAGAGGCTTGGCTGGACGGGGCCTAAGAGTGATTAACCCGGGCGTCCCAGGGCCTCGGTAGCCTACATCTTATCGTGGGCGCGGTGGCTGCGGCTAGGCCTCTCCTGGTGCTCGTCACGGGCATGCCTGGGAGCGGGAAGACACTCGTCTCGGGTGTTGCGAGAGAGCTGGGGATCCCCGTCTACGTGATGGGGGACGTGGTGAGGGAGGAGACCCGGAGGCGGGGCCTGGAGCCGACGCCAGAGAACCTCAACCTAGTCGCTATGCTCCTCAGGAGAGAGTACGGCGACACCGTCGTGGCCGAGAGGACGCTCGAGAAGATACTCCGGGACCGCCCCAGCCTGGCCGTCGTCGACGGCGTCCGCAGCCTACGCGAGGTGGAGGTGTTCCGCCGCCACGGCGAGGTGGTGATAGTCGCTGTCCACGCGTCGCCCAGGACCAGGTTCGAGAGGCTCCGCCGCAGGGGCCGCCCCGGAGACCCCCGGACATGGGAGGAGTTCCACCGCAGAGACATGACCGAGCTCGGCTTCAGCCTGGGCAGCGTGATAGCCCTCGCCGACTACATGCTGGTCAACGAGTCGGACCCCTTCCTGGTCCGGGAGAGGGCCCGCCGCCTCCTCGCCCGGCTGCTTGCCGGCGAGAGGCCCAGCCCCGGCGAGGTCACAGCCTAGCCCACGGGGCCCAGGGCTTATCCCCGCCCCGCCGCCATCCCGGTACAGCACAAGTCCCGGGGCCCAGCAATGGCTGCAGCCACGAGAGGCTGCCCGAGGCCACAGCCTCTGCCCCCGAAGCTGCTCGCCGGGGAGCCCGAGTGGCTCGCCAAGGCGCCCAGCTGGCTCCTCCGCGGCGCCGCCGGCGCCGAGGCCACGGGCGCCGCGGAAAGGCTCCGAGAGGCGCTGAGACGCTGGCTCGATGGCAGGACATGCGCCATATGCGGCACCCGCGCCCAGCACGTAGCCGGCGCCTGGCTGCTGGAGCACAGCGGGAGACGGGGCCGGGCGGTGCTCGAGGCGCTGGTGCCCCTCTGTGGGGGCTGCAGGCTCTCCTACTGGCCCGGCGAGGCGGCGCAAAGAGGCCTCCTCGTCGAGGCTAGGCGGAGATACCGCGGCGCCTGCGGCGGCGACACCCTGGTCGAGGAGGCACTGCGCCTGGAGGCGAAGCTTGCCGAGGTCGAGGCATGGGAGCCGAGGCTGGCGGCGCTTGAGGCCCTGGGGCTCCTCGGGGGAGGGGATGTGGCCGCGCTGGAGGCGGCAGCAGGGAGGCTGGCGGCTCCGCCCTGGGTGCCGGGCTGGGACACGGTGACCGCCCTGGGGAGCCTAGTAGACGAGGCCGCGCTGGGAGCTGTAGCGGACTGGCTCGGGGAGGCCTGCGCCACGGGGCTCCGCGTGGCCGCCGAGAGGGCCAGGAAGACGGCGGAGAGGCTCCACCTAAGCTCAGCCCCGGTGGGGCTTGCGAGGCTTGCAGAGAAGCTTGCGGCCGCAAACCTGTGCAGCCTCGGGCCGGCCTCTGCGCTGGAGATGCTGGAGGGCTACTGGGCTGCGAGGCTGGAACCAGGAGAGGCCGAGAGACTGGTGGCCGACCCGCCCATGGGCGGGGGCTTCTCCCGGCTAGAGCTACCGCTACGGGGGCCCCTTGTGGCCCGGCTCTGGACCCCAGTCGCGCTCGACGCCGAGGCCGCTGCGGAGGCCCTCTCCCTGCTAGAGGAGGCCCTCGGCAGGCCCCTGGAGGCCGTGTACCGGCACGCCGCAACAAGCCTAGTACTCTACACGGCACCCTAACCACTCTATCAAAGAGTGTCGTCAAGCTGCCTTGCATTACCGCTGATAGCCTATCAACAAGCTAGCCATATATTGAACAGGTGCTTAGATGCCACGTCTGGTGTACAACGTGCCTAATCAGGAGCCTAACGGGAGTCTCCGCTACTTGGCAGCAATAAGGCTCCTTTTCGGCAACCCCCTGGCCCGGGCTCTGCTCCGGGCCGCCGCCTGGAAGCCCGGTGGCTGCCATACCGAGGAGGACGTCGAGGACCGGGGCAGGAGTGTGGCCTACTACGCCCTCTCCAGGCTGGCCGGGGTACACGTCTATGGCTGCCCGGTCCTGGCCAGGTTCCTCGTCCCCCTGGTTGAGGCAGGGATAGGGCTGGGCGTCGCCGCGCTGGGGGGCCGGGCTGCGCTCGAGGAGGCAAAGCATGCGCTCCGCGACCCCTCAGTGAGGAGGGGCGTCTCCCTGGTAGTCGAGGGGCTCGCCAGATACGGCGTCACCGTGCCCCAGAAGCTCCCAGCACCATTCCTCATCGTCTGGAACTTTACGAACATGTGTAACTTGCGCTGCCTCCACTGCTACCAGCGCGCGGATAAGCCGAGGCCGGACGAGCTCAGCCTCGAGGAGAAGCTGGGCCTCGTGGAGCAGCTCGACGAGGCCGGCGTGGCAGCGGTGGCGTTGAGCGGCGGCGAGCCAACAATCCACCCCCATTTCCTCCGCGTGGTTGAGGAGCTCCACCGCCGCGGCATCTACGTCGCGGTGGCAACCAACGGCTGGGTTTTTGCGAAGAAGGAGAGGCTCCGTGAGGCTGTCTCCCGGGGCCTGGGGTATGTGGAGGTTAGTGTCGACAGCGCCCGGCCAGAGGTGCATGACCGGTTCCGTGGTGTCCCCGGCGCCTGGAGGAGGGCCGTGAAGGCTCTGGAGAACGCGGTCGAGCTCGGCGTCAGCAACGCCATGGCCACCACTATTACGAGACTTAACCTGGCCGAGGTGGACGACATCCTGGACCTAGCCGAGAGGATAGGCGTGGAACGTGTCGTATTCTTCAACTTCGTGCCGGTAGGCCGCGGCAAGGAGAACGCCTGGCTCGACCTATCGCCCGAGGAGAGGGAGGAGCTGCTCCGCCGGCTCTATAGGGAGACGAAGAAGAGGAGGGTGATAGTGCTGAGTACTGCCCCCCAGTATGCGAGAGTCGTACTCCAGGAGAGCAGGGGCCGCGACGTAGCCCAGGCACACTTCTACATAGGCGAGGACAGGTTCGTGAAGGCACTAGCGGAGTACATAGGGGGCTGCGGGGCTGGAAGAATATACGCCGCCATACAGCCCAACGGCGACGTCACTCCCTGCGTCTTCCTCCCAATAAAGGCCGGCAACGTGAGAGAGAGGAGCTTCCGCAGGATATGGGAAGAAGCCGAGATATTCAAGGCGCTGCGGGACCGTGACAGGCTCAAGGAGCCGTGCAGGAGCTGCCCCTACCGCAGCATCTGCGGCGGCTGCAGGGCACGGGCCTACGCCTATACAGGGGACCCCCTCGGCCCCGACCCCGGCTGTATAATAGCAAGAAAAACCTGGGAGCAGCTGACAAGGCCCGCCAAGATACGGGTCCGACTACCCGGGGCGGAGAAGCCTACAACAACCACCCCCCTTGCCCCGGGGACAGGGGCATAGGGCTTGACGGTGATAGACGCCGCGGTTATCCTCGCGGGCGGCGAGGCCAGGAGATTCGGCGGCGACAAGCTAGCCGCCCTGGTCGACGGCGAGCCGAGCATAGCGCGCATAGCCGATGCTCTCCGCGGGGCCGGCGCCCGGGAGGTCTACGCCGTGACGCTGAGCCGGGAGAGGTGCCGCCTCTACAAGGCCCTCGCAGGCCTCGACGGCTGCCTCCTGGACCCACCTCTCCAGTGCGGAGGCCCCGGCAGGGCCCTCCTCGCCGCAGCGGAGGCCGCCTGGGAGCACGGCTGGCGCCGGGTCCTCGTGGCCCCCGGCGACTCGCCCTGGCTCGAGCCGGTCACTCTGCTTCGCTTCGCCCAGCTAGCCGGCGGCTCTGACGCCGCCACAGTGCTCCACGAGGGAGGCTACATAGAGTCCCTCCTACAGCTCCACAGGGGCAGCCACCTCGCAGCAATGGTTGAGCCGCTCCGCGCCCTCTGCGGACTACGCGGCGAGCTACGGGCCAGCGACCCCCTAAGGCTCGCCCCCAGGCTCACCCTCGTAGGCTCCGGGCTCCTCTCAACCAGCGCCACAGCCTACAGCCACATCAACACCAGGGAGGCGCTAAAGACGCGTGAGCCGAGAAACCCCCTCACAAGGAGCATCATACACCTACACCCGGGTAGGCCCAGGCCGCTCCCCACACTACCCACCAGCCTCCTCCGGGAGGCCCTACGGAGAGAGATAGGGCTCTACCAGAACCTGGGCCTCAGGCAGCTGGAGCGGCAGGCACGCCGGGACCTCGCTGTCCTCCAGTAGCGCCATGCAGCCCCCAGCGGGAGCTGCCAGACAGGGAAAGGGGCATTGGGCGTCCCCCGAAGCAAGGGCTAACTAGAAGGCCCCCGGGGGCTACTGGGCATACACAGCGGGCACCTCGGGTGGCTTGCCCTTGCTTAGAGTGGTGAGGGCTAGGTACGAGAAGGGGGTGCTCAAGCCCCTTGAGAGGCTGGAGCTGCACGAGGGCGAGGAGGTCGAAATAACGCTAAAGGAGGATATCGTGGAGTTCGCTAGGCGTGTTAGAGAGCTCGTCCGCGCCCAGGAGGAGCCAAGCGAGGTTCTCTCCAGGGAGAGGGGCAGGCTTGCACCCATACAGCGGGAGTAGCCTGCACCGGGTTGTCGTCGATGCCTCAATCGTTATTGACCTATTTGCTGGCCGTAGCCGGGAGAGGGTCGTGGCCGCCGAGAGAGTGTTCACATGCATTGAGGCTAGGCGCGGAAGCGTAAGGCTGTTCGCGCCAAGACTGTTCCTCGCGGAGCTCTCCGGGGTCCTGGTTCGGTTCCTCCTGCCGCCTGAGGTTAGGAGAATCACGGACCTGCTTGAGGCCGAGGTAGCGACTATCGGTGACGACCTCTACTTCCGTGAGTCGGTGGGGGCCGCGCTAAAAACCGGCTCCCGGGGCGCTGACTCCTATTATATAGGCCTGGCCAGGGTGCTCAGTGCGGTGCTTGCCACGAGCGACAGGGTTCAGGCCGTTAACGCTAGGCGTGCGGGCGTAGAGGCCTACTACGTCCCCGAGGAGGTTGATGTGCTTCTCCGGCGCCTAGGGTGCGGGCAGCCAGCTCGGAGGTGACGGCCTTCTCCGCGGAAGGGTTGAAGGAGGGGTTGAGAGGGTTACTGGCTGGCTAGTAGCTCTCGTAGCTTCTCCTCGACGCGCTTGAGCGCCTCTTCGGGCTCTACCGGGCACCCCATGTACTGCATTGCCTCGATGTATGCCTTCTTGAACTCCTCGTCCTGCTCTATGCGCTCCTTGGCGTTGGCTAGGAGCCAGAGGGCCTCGGCTAGGAGCTTCCCTGCGCTCTTGCCGGTCTTCTCTGTGAGCTCGCGTAGCTGGCTGCACTCCTCGACCAGGGGGGCGACGACCTTCTCGGTGTAGTCTGTGTAGAGCTTGTGCCACTCCCTGTGGCTCATCCTGCTGCAGCTGCAGCGCTTCCCGCCCTCAGCGCGGCAGACGAGGCCACAGATGGCGTCGTTGAAGAGCGGGTACTCCTCGGGCCTGGTGATGTGTAGGACGCGGAACGCGCTCACTATGTGGTTCCTGTTCCTGCGGAGGTACTCGAGCAGGTCTATCTCGCCACGGTGCAGCCTCACCACGTCGCGGAGTATCTTCGCTGCCGTGGACGCGCCGATGTTCCATGCGTCGCCCCAGATGACGAGAGCCCTCCTGGTCCTCGAGACGAGGAGGTCCCAGAGCCTCCTACAGAAGGGCTCGCCCTCGCGGCCAGTCTCGAGGCAGTAGGCCTCGTAGAGTCTCCAGGCGGCGACCGCGTCGAGGTAGCTGCCCTCCGCCGCAGGCCTGGTGTTTGTCACGAACCTCTCCAGGTCCTCCACTATGCCGTCCCTCATCGCTGCGTGTGGTCGCTCGCTCCTCTTCTCTCGGAACCTCTCTACTGCGAGCACCGCGTAGAGCGGCTCCTCCGCAACAGCAGTCTCGTAGGCCAGCACGAGGCCCTTCAGCAGCTCGCAGAAGCCACACCCAGGCACGGCCTGTGCACCTCCCTACACATGCTTCCCGGACTCCCTTAACGTTTAGATGGAAACTGGAACATATTTAGCGTTACTTTGATTCCAGGAGCTGTTTAAAGAAACGCCGGGCCGCTACACTGTCCTCTCAGGCAGGCACCCCCTCCCCGAGAGAAGTTCCATCAGCATACGGAGCCCTGGGCTGTAGCGCAGCAGCTCCCCCGGCCCCTGCAGCATGTCCGGCAGAAAGACACGGACAACACTATAGGCTAGGGAGAGCATCTCATCAAGCCCCTCGACACTCGCCTCCTCCGAGCCCGTGAGGCACCCCAGAACCCCCCTCGTCAGCCTGGAGACGGGAAAACCCCGCCTCTCGAGCAGCACTGCCAGGTAGACGACATTGAGCCTCACACGCTCCCCGCCATGGCCGCCCTCGAGGTAGACACTGAAGACACTCGTCCGGGGCGCCACCCGGCACGCCGCAACGCGCAGGCAGTCGCCGAGATCCAGGGGCACCATGCTAGATGCATCGTAGCGGGCCTCGCCGAGCCGGTAGCTCGGGGCCAGCATGAACCGGGAATAGGGCGAGACATAGACAGGCACCGGGCCAGCCTCCCTGGCCTCCGCCAGGACACGTCGAAGCCCGTAGCCACGGTACCCGAGGGCCTCGAGAAGCCCCGTGGTGAAGAGGGGCGGGTCCGAGCAGGCCAGCTCCCCGTGTAGGCCACAGTACTCTAGGTGGGCCAGCAGCGCACGCACCGAGGCCTCAAGGAGCCGCATACGCCTGGGCAGCCCGGTTACCCTTCAACACCTCTCAGCGTCCCCTGGTCCCCTCCGTCCTCCCAGCACGAGACCCACTATCTCCTCAACGTCGCGTCCACAGTGACACCACTTAGCGACATACCGGAGCCCGCCTGGCCTGGCGGTGGGGTAAAGGAGCCAGCCCCTGGCCCGGAGCCTCTCCAAGGCCCCCGGCGGCGCATTGAACGCGACAAGGGGCGTCCAGGGCTTGCTCCAGACCTCCACCCCGCTCCCGCGGAGCCTCTCGGCGAGCTGCGAGGCGAGGCCCATGAGCCTCCTGGATAGCTCCTCGAGCCCGCCCGGGCCTAGGCCGCGGAGCGCCGCAGCGGCGGCCGCGAGGCCCGCCGCGGTCCGAGTCCAGGGGAGCCCCAGCTGCCTCCCGGCCGGCATGTAGGGCGCCTCGAAGCGGAGGGGCTCCAGGAGCTCCTCCCGGGAGACGAGGAGGACGGCGGAGGGCGGCGGCGTCAGGTGCTTGTGGAAGTCCAGCCCCACCGCGACCGGGGCGGAGGCCGCCAGCAGCCTGCCGAGCAGCCGCGGCGTCGCTATCCACCCCCAGGCCGCGTCGACGTAGAGCACAGCCCCGAGCTCGTCGGCGGCCTCAAGGGCCTCCAGCAGGGGCTCCACGTAGCCCGTCTCTGTTGTCCCCGCGGTCGCGACCACAGCCGCGACCCTCGCGCCCCGCAGCCGCCGCGCCGCAGCCTCGAAGCCCCCGGGGCCGGTCGCACCGCCGGGGCCGCCGCCTGGCGCAAGGCGGAGGCGGAGGCCGAGCAGCCTGGCGGCCTTCGCCACGGAGGCGTGGATGCCGGAGCCTGCGAGGACCGTGTCGCCTAGGCCCAGCTCCCTCGCCGCGTAGAGTGTAGCCAGGACGCTCTCGCTGCCGCCGCCGGTGGGCAGCAGCGAGGCCGGCCGAGCAGCCAGGAAGCCGGAGAGAGCCGACGCTAGCTCAGCTGAGAGCGTCTCAACCACCGGCCAGGTCTCGGGGTCGTTCAGGTTGACGCCCTGGAAGAGGCAGAAGCCGAGCGACGCCACGGGCAGCGGCTCAGCGACCATGCTGCCCGCGACCCTGCAGGGCCTCGGCGAGCCCGCGGCGAGGCCGAGCAGCCAGGAGGCCACGCCTAGCCAGTCGCCGCCGGCAGGGGCCGGGGCCCGGCCCCTCTCCTCCTTTTCGCCTGCCGGCGCAGACGGAGCCACCTCTTCTTCTCCTCCACCGCCCCCGGCAGCCAGCCCAGCAGGTCGTCGCGGCCCAGCAGGTATAGCTTCGCGGCGGCCGCGAGCTTGTGGACGCAGAGCGGGTCCCCGCCGAGGCGGGAGGCAGGGCAGGGACAGGCAGCGCCCTCGGGCGTGACGCGGACCGGGTAGCGCTGTTCCTCCGCAGGGAGCCTCCCAGCCTCAGCCACCGTCACCGCGTGGCCGCCACGGAGAAGCGCCGCCAGGTCCTCGTGCGCTACGGGCCTCCGGGGAGGCAGCGCCCCTAGACGCTGGCTAGGCACGACCACCACAGCCCAACGCGGCCCAGCCTGGACAACCGTGGCGCGGCGAGCAAGCCGGAGTGCCCTAACCACGTCCCGCTCCGGCACACCCAGCCCCATGAGCCAGCGCGCCGCCTCAACCATGCCCCGCCTGGGCAACCCCTGACACCCCTCTGAGCCGGAGAGGGGGGCCTCGGTGGCGGCAGGCCCGCTCATCCACCCCCGGGTGGGCAGCGGGGGTGTGCGCGCTCTGCCCCGCAGTGGGGCGTGTGCGCGTTGATCCCGGGGCGTCACCGGCCCCACTGCGGTGTGTGGGTCTGCGGGTTCGCCGCCTATATGGGCGGGGTCTCCTAGCCTGCCTGTTCCGCTGCCTGGGCTAGGCGTTTGGCCCACTCGGCTTCGGCTAGCTGCCTCGTGGCCTCCTCGACGTCCTTGACGGTGTCTATGCTGCGCCAGTAGACGTCGCGGAAGCCTAGTCCGGCTAGGCGGCGCTGCTCGGCTAGCTGGGGGAAGCCGTGCTTCTCTATGTCGCCCCTGTCGGGCAGGTACCTGAAGATCTCTGGGGTGAGAGCGTATATGCCGGCGTTTATCCAGTAGTCGAGCGTCGGCTTCTCCACGAACCGTTTTATTAGCCCGCCCTCGTCTACCTCGACTATGCCGTAGGGGCTGCGGAGGGGCACCAGCGCTATCACGCCCACGAGGCCGCCCCTGGCCTCCTGGAGCCTCTTGGCGAGTAGCCTCGCGTCCAGGTTGGTTATTACGTCGCCGTTTATGACGAAGAAGTAGTCCTCGCCCTCGAGGAGGTGCTGGGCGTTCTTTATCGCGCCGCCGGTGCCCAGCGGCTCATCCTCAACAACATAGGCTATCCTCACGCCCAGGCGGCGGCCGCTGCCCAGGTGCTCCACGAGCTTCTCCCACCGGTAGCCAGCGAGGACAACGAAGTCCTTGTAGCCGAGGCTCCGGAAGTGGAGGATCTGCCACTCAATTATGGGGCGGCCGGCGACCTCTACGAGCGGCTTAGGCTTCTCAATGGTCAGCGGGCGGAGCCTCTTGCCGAAGCCGCCGGCGAGTATAACGACCTTAGCCATGCCCAGTGACACCCCAGTTAGGTGGAGGTATAGAAGAGCGCTGCTTGAAATAGGCCGCGGCCTAGCCCCGCGGCACCAGGTGCAGCATTAGGTGCACGCCGTCCAGCACGAGGCGGAGCCTCGCCACGCCGTCCCCGCCAGCCTCGACACGTTCCTCGGTGCCGCGCAGCGGGTCCCTGGCGAGGAGCCGGGCGCCGGGCCCTACCCGCACAGCCAGAGTCACCGGGCCACAGCTTGGGGCCCTCCTAGGCACGGCGAGGCCCATCGGGGGCTCGAAGCCGGGCGCCGCGCCGGGCGTTGTTGCCTCTGGCAGGGCGTGGACAACGCGGTGCCAGCAGTTGTTCACCAAGTGGACGAGGAGGCCCTCGCCGACGCGGTAGGTGTGGAGCTCGACAAGGCCCGGGGTCTCCTCGAGCCAGGCTCTGGGCTTCACGCCTAGCAGCCGGAGCGAGGCCTCGAGCAGCGACAGGTGGTCGGGGAGCCCGACGCGGTGCAGGTGGAGGCCCAGCCGGTAGGCGTGGTAGACTATGCGACCGTCCGGTGAGGCCGTGACTGCGGGGCCCAGTACGGCGCCGGGCGGCGGGTGGCTCCTGCCCAGCGTGTACTCGTAGCCATAGGGCGCCCTCGGCTGCCTCAGCGCCGCCACCATCCTGGCCCCCCTCGCCGCAACGAGAGCGGTCTCTCCGAGGGCTGGGTCCCAGCGCCTCTCCTGGAACCCCGGGTCCGGCGCCCCCATGGCCACGCGGTGGGGGGCGCCCGGTAGGCCCCGGTTCTCGACGTAGAACGTTCCCGGCCTGGCCGCGCCCTCGTAGGCTATGCCGGCCTCGTCTTGGAGCAGGAGGCGCCAGGTTTCGGCGCCGCCGGGCTCCCTTGTGCCGGGGAAGCCTGTGGCCAGTAGCCGGGCCCCCTGCTCGATGAGGCGGCGGAGCCCGTCCTCTAGGCCGGGCTCTGCGACGCCGTTGTCGGCCGCCACCACTAGGCCCGCGCCGAGGCGGGCCACGTCCTGGACGCGCCTCGTGGATACGATGGCCCAGCTGAGGCCGAGCATTGAGAGACCCTTGGCTAGGCCCATTAGTTCGCCGATGTAGGCCTCCGGGTTGTCGTGGATGTGCCAGTCGTGGCTGAGGCTGCTGTAGAGCAGCGCCACGTCCGCCGCGGGCTCCCTCTCAGCCAGGAGGTCCGCCACCCGGCCCATATCACCGTAGACCCTGGCGACAGTCTCCACGAACCTCGGGTCCTCGAATATAGTGCTGGCGAAGAAGGTGACGACGGGGGAGGCGCCGGCGGCCACCATGCTCCAGAGGCTGTGCTCCAACAGCACCGGGGGCGCGCTCGCGGGCGGCACTAGGAGGGGGAACGCGTTCCTCGTGGAGAGAACCGGCCGCCACCCGGAGACCGCAAGCGACGCCTTGACTATGAAGCTGCGCCACCACGGGCCCCTCACGTCCTCCTCACTGGCCTCCGCGAAGACCGCGTCGAGGAGGTCCGCGAGCTCCTCCGCGAACCGCAGCCCACGGCCACTCCAGCCGCCCGGGTGGTTGTTGTAGAGGAGCCACCCGCCACGCCCATGCACCTCGGCGGCGACGGCCTCCACGAGGCGCCGCGTGACCCGGTACCTCCACTCCCACGCCTCCCGGTACTCCGCCTCCCTGCCCCCCGAGGGCGACACGGGGATATCCTCGTAGCCCGTCTCCTCCCGGAACCGGGTCCGACACCAACGGCAGAAGCACGCCCGGCCAGGATCCGGCATGTAGCGGAGGCTGTCAAGCAGCAAGCCGTCAGCAGCGGTAGCGTCGAGCGCCTCCCCCGCCTCTTCCACGTAGAGCCTCCCGGCGGGCGAGTTAGGGCACATGAGTGGCCACTCCGGCTCCACCCGCAGCATGGACGGGTGGTGGTCGAGGACACGGAGCTCGCCCCGGGGGCCCCGCTGGGCCCAGTCCGGGCGCCTCTCGTAGAGGAACCTGTTCGAAGTATGACACGCCATCACGACCAGCTTCTTGCCCGCCGCGTGGAGCCTCTCCGCGAGCTCCCCTAGATCGAGCGCCGAGCGCGGGTGGCGGGGGTAGATGCTGCTCGGGTAGAACGCCCGGCCCCAGCCGTCCCTCGCAAACACTATGACCATGTCGGCGTGGAGTCTCTCCGCAAGACCCGCCACGAAGCCAGCATCCACGCGGTCATTGTAGAACCCGTACGGGTCCTCAAGGTTGAACTGTATCGCCCTCACAAACCTCGGGAACCGGCCGGCCAAGCACCGCACCCGCCAGCGAGGCACACAGGCCAAGCCCCGCAAGCCACGGCGGGGCTGCGCCGCCCACAAGTCCCCCGGGGGCGGATAACCCTACTCCCAGGAGGGGTGGGGCCGCTGGAGCCCGCCCCCACGGCGGGGCTGCTCGAGATGGTGAGAAGGTGCCGTGCCTAGTCTCCACATAGGCTTCGTCTCCAGGTTCCCGCCCGTCAAGTGCGGCGTAGGCGAGTACGCGGCCTACCTGGCCCGGGCGCTGCTCGCGGTCCAGCCCGGGCTGCGGATAACAGTGTTCTCCACCCGTGAGGCCGACGTGGAGCCCTACAGCCTCCACGGTGTCCGCGTGGTGCCCGCCTACGAGCGGGCCTCGGGAGACTACCGGGGCCTCCTCGAGGCCCTCGAGGCTGTGGGCGGCGTGGACGTGCTCCACCTACACCACGAGTACGGCATCTACGGCGACACAGCGGCAGTCTTCAAGGCCGTGCTGGAGGCCCGGGAGAGGGGCCTCGCCTCAGCCACGGTTGCCACGCTGCACACCGTCTATCACCCCCTGGGCCTCGAGCCCGGGAAGAAGATGCGGCTAGAAGCCCAGCAGGCCGCCAAGGAGCTGGACGCGGTCGTGGTACACTCCTTCCTCCAGGAGTTCGAGCTCTACAGCCAGGGGTTCCCCCCGGAGAGGGTCTGGAGGATTCCCCACGGAACCAGCATCAACCCCTACGTCGGGGAGAACCCGGACACCCTGCTCGAGGGCCTCGGGCTCGACCCCTCCGAGGCCCCCAGGCCCAGGATAGCCTCGCCCGGCTTCCTCCGCCCCGACAAGGGCCTCACAACCCTACTCGAAGCCGCCGCCCTGCTACGCCGCCGGGGCCTCAGAGGCTCCCTCATCGTCGCCGGGGAGGAGCAGGGCAGAGGAGGCGAAGGGGTCGCGGGGAGGCTACGGGAGGCCGCCGCCCGGGGCGACGTGGTCCTCATCCACCGCTACCTAAGCGGCGACGAGCTCCTCCGCCTCATGGCCGCCGCGGACGTCCTCGTGCTGCCCTACGAGGACCGGCCAGGCAAGTACTCCGTCAGCGGCGTCCTCCACCTAGCCATGGGCAGCCTGAAGCCCCTCATAGGCACAAGGGTGCCGCGGCTAATCGAGCTATACCAGCACGCCCCCAGGCTCGTCACAGCCCCCAGAAGCCCCGAGAAGCTAGCAGGGCTCATCCACTGGGTGCTAGAGGGCTACGACTACGCCGTCGCCTACATGTCCACTGGCCCCGGATGGCGCGCCGCCACCTAACCCTATACCAGGAACTAACATCCACTACAAACTAAGCCACTAGACAATTAGGCAATACAGCAGGCGATATACAGCATTTATCCCAATAGGCCGCGTGGACATCTACTCCTAGGCTAGAATGCGGCAGGACCGCCGTAATGCCTAGTGTCTACCACTCCGTTCTTATCTTCGGTGCTGTCCCCCTAGGGTTCGTAGCTGGTTCTTGGCATAGGGGAGAGGTGCGCGTGCCGTGTCTGGAGCCACTGTGGGCCTCGGCGTGAGAAGGGGGAAGGGCCTTGCCCTGCTTATGGTGCTTCTGGCTGTTGCTGTCGCCGCTGTGCTTGCTGTCCGTGTAGCTGCTGCAGAGGAGCCTCGTGTGGAGGGCTCGTCGGGCTGGGCTTTGGGTGGCGCTGCCTGGTATAGTGCCGGCTCCGCGGTGTCCGGGCATGGCCCGCTAGTGGTCTATCCGGGGCTTGGCGTGCCGGTGGCTCTCGGGAATGTGAGCTATGCCGAGAAGGGTGGGGGTCTTGTTGCCGTGGCTTCTGCCCCGGCGCCGCGGCTTGGCTGCGGCGTCTCCGGCGAGCCGGCAATGCTTGAGGTGCTGCGGGAAGAGATACGCGGGGAGCTTGGGTTCCTCGAGGAGCTCCTCGACGCCCTGAAGACTGGCCGGAGGCTGGGCTACCGGCTGATGGAGCGCAGCGAGCTGGCCGCCACCGTACCGAAGTGGGTGAGGAGGCTCGACGCGGAGCTGGGGAGAAGCTCCTGGATGGAGACTGCCGCGGAGGCGGTGGCCGTGGCACAGTACGCCACGGTGGAAGGCGAGGGGCCGGACCCGGCTAGGGCGTTGGCGGAGCTCCAGGAGCTCCTCGGCAGGGAGGCTGCGGCCCCTGGAGGCTCAAGGGGGCTGCGTAGGGGGGCCGTGGTTGGGAGTGAGTGGCCGCTGCCCTGGACGGGGGTGTCGTGGAGGGCGCTGCCCAGGGGCCTCTTCTGGCTCGGTGGGCCGGGGTGGCCGCCGGGGGCGCTGGCGTATGTCCGCGGGCAGTGGAGTGAGGCCGTGGTTGGGGTCTGGCTGGACGAGGTGAACATGACGCAGGACCCGGAGACGAACCAGCTGCCAGTGTATAGCCTCTCGGCGGGGCTGAGCGACTTCGATGGGGACGGGCGGCTCGACTACCTGGTCGCGTTTGGCGGGGCGTCGCCCTGGGACCGGCACAGGCGGAGCCTCCGGGATATGAGCATCGGCGTGTATCTCTTCGTTGACGAGGGCGCCGGGGGGCACGGGTTCTACGTGGTAGCGGGCGACCCGGGCTACGCTAGGAAGCTGTATGGTGGCTCCCTGCGGTGGCTCCTGGAGGGGCCGGGGGAGCTGAGGTGCCCCGGACGCGGTCGC
>Ga0256838_1000417_pt1 | contig 26846 bp, 29 predicted proteins | sample 4571419metaG_FD_185978 | JGI IMG/M metagenome (GOLD analysis project Ga0256838, IMG submission 185978) | Hydrothermal vent microbial communities from Guaymas Basin, Mexico - 4571-419 | ecosystem: Environmental > Aquatic > Marine > Hydrothermal vents | place: Mexico: Guaymas Basin | collected...
TTCAAATCGCTATGGATATATCTGTTTATTCACTTATAGACTTAACAAACAGACTTGAGAGTGTTTTAAGTGATGATGCTTCTATCTTAACTCTTTCATACTTAGGTGGACCAAAATACATAGTAAACTACAATGTTATGGGTGTTGCAAAAGCTGCACTTGAATCTACTGTAAGATATATGGCAGTTGATTTAGGTAAAAAAGGTCAAAGGGTAAATGCTATAAGTGCTGGACCTATTAGAACTTTAGCAGCTGCAGGTATTGGGGATTTTAAACAGATACTTAACTGGAATGAAGCAAATGCACCACTTAAGAGAAATGTAACAACTGAGCAAGTTGGTAACTCGGCAATGTATTTACTAAGTGATTTAGCATCTGGTGTAACTGGTGAAGTTCACTATGTAGATAGTGGTTATAACATTATGGGTATGGCTGCTGCTGAGACAAATGAAGAGGGTAAAACTGTTCTTTGTTGGGATAATAGATAAAACTTCATTTATAGTCTTAGTAAAAAACTAAGACTATAAAATCATAGGAAATTCCATCTTTATAGCACCATCTAGTTTATAGATATTTATGTGAGACTTTAGAGCTTGTTTTTCTAGTTCTATATTTAGTTTTATATCTTTATCCCCACTACATTCTATCTCTATAATGTTGTGTTTTTTACCATTAATAAGTTCATATTCACCAACTTTTAGATGTACTTTTATTTTAAATTCTTGTGAGTTTTTAAATAAAGAAAAACACTCATTTATAGTTAATAAAAAGTCATTTATATTTACTTTTATCTCTGGTATAGAGGTATCATAAATCTCTTCTATTTTGATAGTATCTAGGTTAAAAGTGGTGTTTTTAGAGATATCTATAAGACTAAAGATATTTACTAACTCTATGTCATGTATCTTTACTACCTCTTTTTCTATATTTATCTGTTTATATAGTTCTATACCTATGTTTTCATCATCTATGTATCCAACTACTATAGCATAAAATGTTGACTTGCCATACTTTAAATTGATATATTTTCTATTAAATCCAAAGTTATAAGGGGAGTTTGCCATAGCTAGTTCAAATATAGTATGTGGTTTTACATAGTTAAATAAGATCTCAGCTTCATCATTAAAATCTACCAATTTACCATCATTGTCAAACAGTACAAAAGGGTTTATAGATTCGTTTATAAAACTTTTATAAAAATTATCATCATACATTATTTTATATCAAAATAGGTGCTAAGTTTTTTTCTAAGTGTGATACGGTTTATATTTAAATGTTTTGCCATCTGTACTTGATACTTATATATCTCTTTTGAAGCACGAAGTAGTGGTATCTCAAATATCTCCAATAGCTCTTTGTATGATTTATCTTCATTTTTCAATTCATTTAAAAAGTAACTATACATAATCTCTATCATCTCATCTTTTGTAATTGAGTTTAAAAGGATGCTTTTAAAAATAGATGCTTTTAATGATACACCATTTTTAGATGTATCTATTTTAATATCTTTTATTGTTTTATTTGATAAATATATATGATTTGCTTCTTCTATATATATCTTTATGAGTTCATCTAAATCTTCTTTTCTTTGTTTTAATGGTTCTAGTTTTATTTTAATAGGAAAGTTGTTTTCAATATCAGTATATTGTGTATTTGATGTAGCTATTATTTTTATATTTTTAAGTTTTTCAAATAATTGTTTTAGATTTAGAGTATTTTCAATGTTAAAGATTATTATAGACTTATAGCTTTGTAAGTCTATACTTTTTTGTTGGATAAGTTGTTCTAATTCTAAAGCATTATAACTTATAGAATTTGGTAATACCTCTCTTGCTAATAATTTTTTACCAACACCAATATCTCCAGATATAAGTATATTAACTGGAAGAGATGCTGACATTTTAGCAACATGTAGTGCTTTTTTTGAAGAGGGTGAAAGCGCTATAAATTTTTCCATATATAATTTTAGCATAATAATCTATGAGTTCGATAATTTATAAGATTTTTGCAAACATAATCAAATCTAAATATATTTTGATATAATTCACAAATGAAAATTTTAAAAAAAGTTTATATAATATTATTAATAATTCCAATTTATATATTTGCAAAAGATACTATAACTGTAGCTATTGATTATGAATATGCTCCTATTACATATAAAAGTTTTGAGGGTAAACCAGAGGGTTTATTTGTTGAGTTTTGGAAACTTTGGGGTAAAAAAAGTGGTTATGATATAAAGTTTAAATTTTATGATTGGGATTCTAGTGTAAAAGCTGTAAAAAATGGTGAAGTTGTATTTCATTCTGGACTTACACCAGATAAGAAATGGATGGTTAGTTCACATAAGTTTTATGAACTTAAAACTTCATTTTTTAAATTAAAAAATAAAAAACTTCCCAAAAAGTTAAAAATAGGTACTATTGATTCTTATTACTTTAAGCTTGCAAGTGAAAAATACCCAAAAGCTAAAATTATCATGTATGATGATTATTTCCCACTTATAAAAGATATTTTAAATTCTAAAATAGATATGTTTATAGATGATGAGATAGCTATAAATACATTTTTATTGCAAAAAGGGGTTAAAGCAAAATTTGAAACAATAGATGGTTCATTTTATTCTGATATAAAAGTTATAACAAATCAAAAAAATAAAAAATATATAGATATCTTCAATAAGTATCTAAATCAAATATCAAACAAAGAGTTTAGTGATATTGAAAAAGAGATATTGAATGATGATGGATATTATGGTGTTAAGTTAAAACATAAAAATTTGCATTTTACAAAAAAAGAGCAAGAATGGTTAGATAAAAATGAAACGATTACTTATGTTTATGACCCTGATTGGGCACCATTTGAATGGAATAATGGTGTAAATAAACATACAGGAATTATTGCAGATATATTATATATTATAAAAAAACGCTCTGGTATTAATTTTAAGCCTATTCATACAAAAACATGGTCAGATGCTGTGGAACTTGCAAAAAACAATAAAGTTGATATGTATAGTGCAGTTATTGAAACAGATGATAGAAAAAAATATATGGATTTTACATCAAAAAACATCTTTAAATACTATGGTTGTTTGGTTGTAAGAAATAATTCTGATATTAAGATAAAAAATGTAGCTGAAGATTTAAAGGGTAAAAAGATAGGTATTACAAAAGGTAATGCACTAAGTCAATTTATGAAACAAAAGTATCCAAATTTTGATTATATTGAAGTTAGTTCAACTCAAGATGGTTTTAAAAAATTGAAACAGAAACTTATCGATGTTTATGTTGTAAATATAGTAACTGCTAATTATTATATAAAAAACAAGGGTTTTTCTTATGCAAAGGTAGCATCGAAAATGGATTTTATTTTTGCTCTTAAAATAGCTATATCCAAAAAAAAAGCTCCAGAAGTTATCTCAATCATCAACAAGACAATAAATACTATTGATAAAGATGAATTAAATGCTTTATACGATAAATGGATTAAAAATAGTGATGAAATAATATTTACAGAAAAAGAGAAAAATTATTTAAAAAATCAAAAGACTATAAAGTATGTTTATGATAATCATAGAGAACCATTTGAATATACAAACGAACTGGGGTTTCATAGTGGTATAGTATCAGATATAATAAATCTTATATCGAAAAAAAGTACATTAAAATTTAAAGCTATTCAAACTAAAAATTGGAATGAATCTGTTATGTATATGAAAGAGAATAAAGCAGATATGTTTAGTTTTGTTATAGAAAATAAACAACGAGAAAAATATCTTAATTTTACAAAAAAAGTTTTATTTAAGATACCATTAGTTTTAGTAACAAATATTAATGATAAAAAGATTTATGAAGATACAAAATTTGATTTAGGTAATAAAAAGATAGGCATAGTTAAAGGTAGGGCTGTTAAAAATGTAATAGTTGAAAAATTTCCATATTTTAATATTGTTGAGGTGAGTTCTATTGAAGATGGCTTAAATAAGGTTGAAAATGGTGAGATAGATATGTTAGCTATAAATAAATCAACAGCAAAATATTATATAAGATTAAAAGGTTTTGACAAAATTAGAATAGCTACAAATTTAGATATTTATTTTAACTTTAAGATGGCTTTTCAAAAATCTTTACCTAAAGAAGTTATAGATATTGTAAATAAATCTTTAGAAAAAATTACAGATAAAGATATAAATGATATTTATAATAAATATGTAAATATAAGGGTAGAAGATAAAACTGATTGGGCTTTAATTGCTAAGATTGGTTTTTTTGTTTTATTATTAGTTTTATTTATATTATGGAATAATAAGAAATTAAAATTAATGGTTGAAGATAAAACAATGGAATTAAGTGCATTACTAGATGATTTTGATGAAAATATTATTGCTAGTAAAACAGATTTAAAAGGTAATATAACTTATGCTAGTAAAGCATTTTGTGATATATCTCAATATTCTCAAAATGAACTTATTGGTAAAAATCATGGATTGATAAGACATCCAGATATGCCAGATGAACTTTATGAACAACTTTGGAAAACTATAAAAAAAGGTGATAAATGGAGAGGAGAAACAAAAAATCTTAAAAAAGATGGTGGATATTATTGGATAAATTTATCTGTTTTTCCTGAGTATGATAAAAATGGGGAATTGATAGGTTATAGTTCTATTAGTCACGATATTACTGCTCAAAAAGAGGTTGAAATATTAACCTTAACATTGGAAGAGAAAGTTAAAGAAAGAACAGAAGCTTTACATAAAGAAAAACAATTTATTCAAACTTTATTGGATTCTCAAGAGCAGTTAATTGTAACTACCAACGGTAAAAAACTTATAGATGCTAATAAAACTTTTTTTGAATTTTTTAAAGTTAAGAGTATAGAGGATTTTAGTAAAAAATACAATGCAAAGTGCATATGTGATACTTTTAACAAAGAAGCACCATCTGAATATCTTCAATCAAAAGTATTTAATCAAATATGGATAGATTACATTATAAAGTATAAAAATATCAAGATTCATAAAGTGATGATAACTGTAGATGATAAAAATTTTATATTTTCTGTAACTGCTACAACTTTACCAAATGAAAATGGTATAAAATCTGCTGTATTTACAAATATAACAGATATAGAAAATGCAAAAATAGAGATAGAAAATATACATAAAAAAACGAGAGAATCAATAGAATATGCTTCTTTAATACAAGGTGCTTTAATCCCTAAAGAAAAGCTATTTCAAGAATACTTTAGTGAATATTTTACTATTTGGCAACCAAAAGATACTGTTGGTGGTGATATCTATCTTTTTGAAACATTACGAAATGAAGATGAAGCACTTTTAATGGTTATAGACTGTACTGGACATGGAGTTCCTGGAGCATTTGTAACTATGTTGGTAAAAGCAATAGAGAGGCAAATTATATCAAATATCAAACATAGTGATGATCTAATAGTATCTCCTGCAAGAATATTATCTGTTTTTAATCAAGAGATGAAAAGATTGTTAAAACAAGATAGTGATGATGGTATATTAAATGCAGGATTTGATGGTGGGATTATTTATATAGATAAGAAAAATGGTGTTATGAAATTTGCTGGTGCGCAAACACCACTTTTTTATATGGAAGATGATAATTTAAAAATGATAAAAGGTGATAGATACTCTGTTGGTTATAGACGATGTGCGATGGATTATAAATATAAAGAGTATAATATAGATATAAAGGAGAATATGAAGTTTTATATAACAACTGATGGTTACATAGATCAAAATGGTGGAGAAAAAGGATTTAGTCTTGGAAAAACTAGGTTTAAAAAGATTATACAACAAAGTTACAGTGTAGAAATGAAACACCAAAAGCAAATATTTTTAGATGAGTTAAAAAAGTATCAAGAAAATTACGAAACAAACGATGATATAACCTTAATAGGGTTTAAGATTTAAAGGGATAGCAATGAAAGATATAGCTGAGATTCAAAGAATAGTAAGTGATAATGGAATTGTATTTTTAAGTTATAGTGGTTATATGTCTCAAACACTCATAACAGCTATGATTGAAGCTCTTGAAAAAGAGGCTGAGGATAATGACTTAGATATGAAAGCATCTCATAATATATTTACAATTTTTATAGAACTTTCACAAAATATACTTAGTTACTCAAAAACTATTCAAGAAGATGATGATTCAAATAAACCAGAAGGGCTGATAATAATTACAAAAGATAAAGATTCTAACTATTATATACATAGTCAAAATATAATATCAATAGAAGACAAAGATAAAATAGCAGAAACTTTATCAGAAATAAGTTCTTTAAATAAAGATGAGATTAAAAAAAGATATAAAGAATTAAGAAAAAGTGGAAAAAATACCCACAAAAAGGGTGGTGGAATTGGCTTTTTTGAGATTGCTAAAAAATGTGATGATATGGAATATAGTTTTAAAAAGATAAATAAAAACAAATACTATTTCTATGTTAAAACAACAATAATTACTAAAAAAGGAAATTTATAAATGGAAGCTTTATATATAAAAGAAACAAAATGTACTCCAAAAATCAGTTTAAATCCAAATGGAGAGATGACATTAGTTGGTAAGTCTTATCCTGAAAATACATTAGAGTTTTATAAACCTATGATGGAATGGTTAGAAAAATATTTTGATTCAAATCCATCTCATAAAACAGTTTTTAATATGGAAATTTTGTATTTTAATTCAAGTAGTTCAAAACTGTTTTTTGACCTTTTTGATTTGTTAGAAGAGTATTCAAAAACAAATGAGATAGAGATTAACTGGATATATGATGAAGATAATGAAAATGCAGAAGAAGCAGGTCAAGATTTTATGGAAGATTTTGATTCATTAAAAATAAATTTAGTTGTTAAATAAGTGTTTTTAATGTCATATGAAATAAAACAGGAGGAGGTAGCATAAATGAAAAAAAAAGATGATATAAATGAAAATATAGATAAATTTTTAAATGATGATATTGAACTCTCAAAAGATGAGATTAAGAGCATTTTAAAAGATTATAAAAAACTTTCTAAAAGAATGGAAAGAATTATCAAACAAAGTGATGCTCAACAACTTGCTATGATGAAGTTAAATGATGAGTTAAATAGTTATAAAAAATATCTTGAAGAAAAAGTTCAAGAGGAGATTAAAAAAAGACAAGAGAAAGAAAAAATATTGTTTCAACAGTCTAAACTTGCTGCTATGGGTGAGATGATAGATGCAGTTGCACATCAATGGAAACAACCTTTAAATGTTATAAGTGCAAATGTAGTTGGTTTAGTTGTTCAGTCACAGTTAGATATGTTAGATGAAGATTATATTTTTGAATTTGAAAAAAATATAACTACTCAGATAAATCATATGACTGAGACTCTCAATGAATTTAGAAACTTTTTTAGACCATCAACTAAAAATGTATCATTTGATGCAAGGTCTATGATAGATAGTGTACTTCTTCTAATCAAAGATGAATTTATGAAAAACAATATTGAGATAATTGTAAATGAAGAGCAATCTTTTACTCTTATTGGTATAGAAAATGAATTTAAACATCTTGTTATAAATATTTTAAATAATGCAAAAGATGCATTTATTGAAAATGAAATTGAAGATAGAAAAATAATTATCAATCTTATTGAAGATGATGAATATAAAAAGATTGAGTTTATTGATAATGCTGGTGGAATACCAGAGGATATAATAGATAATATCTTTACAATAAACTTTACAACAAAAGAAGAGGGCAAAGGAACTGGTATAGGTTTATATATGAGTTCTCAAATAGCTCAAAAGTATCATGGTGATCTAAGTGTTGAAAATTTAGAAAATGGTGCAAAATTTACTTTTAGTTACAAAAAGAATGTGATAGATTAAACTAAAAGTGTATAATAATCAATCAGTAAACTGATTAAAAAATACATAAACTATATTATAATTTCATTATAACTATTTAGAGTATAAGGAATTATAATGTTAGATCTACAGCAAGCTTTTGATGATAGAAGCAAAAAACTAAATAACTAAGTATTGAAGATTTATAAAATTATAAATATTTCAAATCAGTAATGATATCTACATTGAGCAATTAATATCGCAGTATCTGTAACTTTATATACTAATCTATGCTCTATAGTTATTCTTCTTGACCAATATCCAGACCAATTATACTTTAATGGTTCAGGTTCGCCTAGACCTTTAAACGGATCTCTTTTTATATCTTTAACTAAAGTATTTATTTTTTTTAAAATCTTTTTATCATTTTGTTGCCAGTATAGATAATCTTGCCATGCTTCATTAGCAAAAGTTAGATTCATTCTTCTATTAACTCTCTAACTTTACCTTGACCAGCTTCTAGCTGAGATATAGCACTATTTAATCTTGAAGCATTATTACTACTTTGCATAAGATAAGCTGTTTCTTGCATGGACATATAATCATCAAGTGATATTATAACTACACTATCTTTGTTTTGTCGCGTGATGAGCATAGGTGAATGGTTCTCAACAACAGTATCAATAGTAGTCGCAAGATGTTGTTTCATATTTGAAAATGACATAGTTTGCATAAATACTTTCCTTTTATAATGTATGTACAGATTTTAGTACATTATCGCTTAAAAGAGTTTTATAATAAGAGAATAGCAAAAGATTCTTATTACAATCTAGTGCATAATATATAAAAGTATTTTTTCATTAGGGAGACAAGGGAAAAATCCCCTGACTATGCTTAGTGTAGCATAGGTGCAAAAATGCACATAAGCAATAATGCGAATAGTAGCTTATTCATAAAAGTCTCCCTTAATTCGATTTGGGAGGGCAAAAAAAAAGGTTGCAATGGGGATCAATCCACTACAACCAAATTATGCCACTCCGTAAATCGAACTAAAGTTACTAATCGCTCTGCAATTATAACTAAAAAACTTAACAAATAAAAATTATGAAAAAACAATTTCAAATTTTCAAATAAATAATTTAAAAGAGTATAAAATTTTTCATGCTACAAATCTATTTAGATCAAGATGGAAAGATAGAAGAAAAATTTCCTTGTTCTATAAGATATGATGATGAAAGATATAACTTTAAATATAGACATAAAATTTAGTTACATCGCAACTAAAAAAGTCAATATATTTCTTTAAAGGCTTCTATTAATTTTTCTATGTTTTGATCTAAGTATTCTACAAGTAACTCAAAAGTAAAAAATTTATCTCTAACTAAATCAGTTAAATTTTTTACTAACTCAACTTTTAATCTCATGTTTAAATCTGAATAATTCTGATAAACATACAAGCCTATAGTATGTAAATAAACTTCTTCTTTTTTGAGTTGATTACCAGTAAGTGAAAAGTCATCTGTTTCAAATAAAGTTTTAAATCTAGCTTCTATCGATACAGATAAAAATAAACTCATCAATTCATCCCAATCTGAAAATAAATATAAATAACTACTCATTGTTTTAGCTATACTTATATCCATCTTAAAAGCATACTCAATAAAATATTCATTTAACCATATATTAAAAGGTTTGGAAGATACATTATCTACATTGTTAAAATCTTTTAAAAAAGAAAAATAAAAATCAAAAAAATATGGATTGGCGAACTTAATGGTATTTGCTTGTGTTTTTTGCAAAAAGGTATTTATATATCTGTTTGCATTTGCATTAATAACATTATTTTGAATTTGTTTAAATTTTTCAAATTTTTCAATTTTTTGAGTTGCTAAAAATTCTTCTAAATTCTCTTCTGTAAAATATTTCTCTAATAGATGAATTATTAAACGATTTTCTTTTTTCCATCTATAAATTGTTTTTTCATTATTTCCTATTAAAGCTGAAATTTGTTTGTACATTATTTTAATACCTAAATTTTTAGTTTGAATATTATACAACAAATTGTAGATAATAAGAAAAAAATGAAAAATATATAGGAAAATGGTATATTATAGGAAAATATCTTGACAAATAGTAAAATAAAGTATATAATGCGAATATAAAAAATAAAAGAGTTATTTTTAGGATATAAGGAGAAAAAATGAAAACATATTACACAACGGAAGAAGTAGCAAAAGGTATTGATGGTCTTTTGCCGATAAGTGAGGTGACACTGAGGAATCTAAGACAAAAAAGAAAAATAAAATATACAAAAATAGGAAATAAATGTGCATACAAAAAAGAATGGCTAGAGGAATATATAAATAAAAATGTAGTTGAAGTAGCAAGTTAGTAGTTAGAATCTCTTAGAAGCCCGCCAAGACGAAAAGAGACCCTAACCCATACCAAACCATTACCAAATAAGTAAAAGGCTTGTGAGCCACAATTATACCCTCATGAACCTCAAATCTTATTTAGTTTTTAAAAAAAATATAGGAATTAGCACAAATGTCAAAAAAATATTACTGGTTAAAGTTGAAAAATAACTTTTTTACACAACCGAAAATAAAAAAGCTTAGAAAAATAGCTGGTGGTGATACATACACATGTATTTATCTTAAATTAATGTTATTAACAATTAATAATGATGGTGTTATTGAGTTCGAGGGAATTGAAGATAGTCTTGAAGCTGAATTAAGTCTTAAACTTGATGAGGATGTAAATAATATAAGTGTAACTCTTAGTTTTCTTTTTGCTCAAAATCTTTTGGTGCAAATTGATAACAGCAGATTCGAGATTAATGAGCTTAAAGGACTTATAGGGAGTGAAACAGCAACAGCTCAAAGGATGCGAAAAATGAGGGCTAATAAGGCGAAGCAAATAGCCAAAGTGTAACATTGTTACAGCCAAGTTACAAACTGTTACACAGAGAAAGAGTAAGAGATAGAGTTTACTCTATCTCTTACTCTTTCTCCTACAGTTCAAGTCGTTTAAAAAGGATTTTTAAAAGAAAAAAATCGAGAAATTTGGACTTTAAAAAAATAACTAATATTACTAAAAATATAAAAAGTAATATTAAGAAGAAATGAAAGATTACTAAATATACAAATAGTAATAAACATAAACTATTAGTACAGTTATATAGTTATTAATATAACTGTACTAAGGGTTTATGCCTTAATGTTCATTTATTTATAAAAGCCAAATGCAGGATATTGGCATGTTAATTAAAATATAAAGTAATACATAATCGAGCATATTGTATTGCAGCTAAATTTCTATATATAAAGGAGAAAAAATGTTGTCTAAAAACTATGATTTTGATGAAAATGATATTTTAGAGGATGGTTTTGCAGATGTACCAAATGCTCCGCACATGGAAATGGAAGAGCAATCTGATAAGCATCATCTAAAAGTTGAGATAGATAGTATAGATAAGCTTACAGGTGCTTTACGATTTGCAACAGAGAAGCTTAATAATGCAGCAGATAGGATTGAAAATAATCACGACCTACAAGCTATACTACAGGCTATTGCAAATTTTAATAGCAAAGATTTTTCATTTCTTGATAAGTCAGTTGAACAGATGGTTAGCAAAATGGAAAAATCCATAAAAACAGAAAAAATCAATCAAACAATATCTGAAAATCTTGCAAAAATCGAAGCTGAAACACAAAAAGTTTCACAAAAATATAAAAAGTATGCAGAGGCTTTTAATGATGAAGAAGTGTATCAAACATTTGATAAGATTGAACAAATGGAGAGTTTTATACAAAAATTTAAGTTTAAAACTATCATTTTTGCAAGTGTTATAAGTGTAGTTTTTGGCGGTTTTTTTGGATTTATTTCGGTTCAGAAATTTTATGAGTTGAAAAAAGATCAAGAGATGGCAGCATTTTATCAAAATGCAAACGAAATACAAAAAGTTATTATCGACAATAAGATTAAACTTATACAAGATAATGGTAAATATCTTTTAATCAACACAAAAAATCTCAAAGATAGTTATCTTAGTGATAATGGCTATCAAGTTTGGGAATTAAAAAAATGAAAGATCTTGATGATTTTGTGAAAAACAACAGTCCTAACAGGCGAAAATCAAAACTTGAGCCATTTCGTGAAGCAATATATAAGTTATATGATGGTGGTTATCAAGTTGAGCAAATTCTTCAATTTTTGCAAAAAAATAATGTCCAAACTTCAAAACAAAACCTTTATAAATTCTTAAAAGGTCAAAAAAATTCTTCTATAAAAAACCCAGTTGTCGGCGAAGCCGACCATAACTTAAATCTAACAAAAAATGATGATGAAATAACATTATCAGATCTGCGAAAAAGATTTAAAAAATAAAAGGAAAAACACATGGTATATATAATCGCAAATACAAAAGGTGGTGTTGGTAAAACAACAACAGCAGTTAATCTAGCTACATTACTAGCTTTTCGAGAAAAAAAGTTTAAAATTGTTGAGTTAGACAATAGTAACAATTCAATGATTTTCTCAAACTCAGAAATATTAAATCAAGACACAGCCGTAAGTTTACAGTTGGATCAAAAAACACAAGCGATAGGAAGCATGATGTTTAATCTAGCAAAAAACAAAGAGATGGATTTTATTCTCGATCTTGGTGGTGGTGATGACTCTAAGGTTATGATTGAATCGCTTAAAGAGATTGATTTGCCTAAAACTTGGATAATCCCAACAACGAGCGATAAAAAATATCTAAAAAATGCATCAGATACATTCAAGCTTATAGATGATTCACAAAGTACAATTTTTGTGTTAAATAAGGCTAATTCACAGGAGCATAAAACAGAGTTTATGTACTTTTTTGGTTCGCAAAAATATGGTGTAAAAGCAGTTGATGAGTGTTTTACAGATTCTCAATATTTTGTGATTCCATCATCACCTTTTTTTCAAATTGCTGAAGATGATGAGCAAACACTGTTAGACCTAGCACTTTTATCGATCGAAAAAAATGAACAAGAAATTACAAAAGATTTTCTTGAAATGGCTGGAGATGATGAGTCATCTTTTATCAAATTGTGGGAAAAATATGAAAAATCAAAAGAGGCTGCTAAGTTATTTTTGCAGATACAAAAAAATGCAAAGCAAGTACTAAAAATATGATTTTTCAACCAATGTCAACTGAAAATCAACTAATGTCAATCAATATCAACTAGTTTCTACTGAAAATCAACCAATGTCAACTGAAATTCAACCAGTTTCAACTGAAAGTAAAGCAAAAGTAAAAAACCAAAGGTTTGCACCAATGCCACTTTTAGAAAAGTGGCTAAATGGGTGGAATTTTTGGGTAGATATTGATTATAAACTTAAATTAATCTTATGAAATAAGGAGTAAAAATTGAGAGTATTTAGGGAGACAAGGGAGTAAATCCCTTGACTATGTTAGTGTAACATAGGTGCAAATATGCACATAAGCAGTATTGCAATTAGTAGCTTATTCATAAAATCTCCCTTATATTCGTTTTGGGAGGGCAAAAAAAAAGGTTAGAGGCTCATGACTTCCTCTAACCTTAAAAGCTTTTTTACCACTCCGTAAAACGAACATAAGTTACTAATTGCAGTTGAATTATATCTTAAAAAAATTAATAAAGGAAAAATATTAAAATGGAAACACTTAAAAAATATATAGCTATAAAAGAACACAGACATTTTTGCGAAGGTGATGTTGTTGAAATAAGAAGTAAAGTTGTAGATGTACCTGCTGGATTTGATCCTGATAGATTTGGTAAAAAAGTAATTGAAGTTGAAGCTTTTATCAGTTATGAATTTGGCAAAAATCATTTTTTGCATCACTACAATTCAACGATGTTTGCGGATTTGCTAAATCATTTGAAGCTCGCAGAAAAAAAAGATGCTAACACTTAAAAAGCTTAGTATTGCTCAAGCTAGTACATATTATAGTAAAGATAACTATTACACTAAGCAACAAGGCGAGTATATAGGTAAACTAAAAAGTGAGTTAGGTCTTGATAGCCTAACTCATGATAGTTTTAATCAACTACTACAAGGTATAAATCCTACTACTGGTGAGAGTCTAATACACTCTAAAAAAGGTAAAAAAGAGGTTGTACCAGCTTTTGATTTTACTTTTAGTCCAAGTAAAAGTGTAAGTATAGCTTATGAGTTAGCCATTGAAAAAGGTGATACTAAATTAGCAGATTTTATTGCTACAGCTCATGATAGAGCGGTAAATAAAGCTTTAGAAGATATTGAAAATGAAATTATAAAAACACGAGTTCAAAAAAATAAAAAGAGAGTAAGTCTTACTACAGGTAATCTGTTAGCTGCAAAGTTTCAGCATGATATAAATCGTAATTTAGAGCCTCAATTACATACACACTCAGTTATATTTAATTTCACAAAAGTTGATGATAAGTATAGAGCGATAGATGCCTCTAATCTTCTTAAAAAAGGTAGTCCTATAATTAAGAACTTAGGACAGTTTTATAGGGAGTGTTTAAAAGAGGAACTTATTACAGGTGGTTTTGGAATTAGAGATACAGACAGGCAAAAAAGCTTTTATGAGTTAAAAGGTATAGATGATGAGATGATACAAGCTTTTAGTAGTAGATCTGCAGATATAAAAGCAAAAGTGCAACAACTTAAAAAACAACATCCACATTTAAGTGATTCTCAACTTAATATGAGAGCCTTCTTTAATACCAGGGTTAGTAAAAAGGATGTAAATCGTGATGAAGTTAGGACAAAAAATATCAAACTATTATCTAAATTAACTGATACAAATTCTCTTTTAGAAAAGTTACAACCAAAACAACAACCGATAAAAAAAGTAAAAGTTGATGAAAAGGAGATTTACAAAGTTTTACATCAAGTAAAAAAAGAGCTAAATAAATACCAAAAAACACCATTAAATCTTACGACTAAAGTTATGACAAAGTTAGATAATGATGTTGAAATAGGTACTTTATTTGAGAAGATTAAAACAAAAGAAAATCAAGAACAGCAAAAGTTGAAAACTATGCATGAGGCGGTTTTATCTAATTTGCTAAAAACTAAATTAAATACTCAGAAATTGTTTAAATCGTTAAATCATTTAAAAGAGTTTGAGCCTACACAAAGAGAGGAGATAATCGAAAATGCAAGACCAAGTAACCGAGATAGATTTATTGAAAAATTTAATCGAATCTCAAATACAAATGCAAGAGCAAAACAAACTCATCATAGAGATGTTGGAAACATTGATACCACAAACGAGCGAGGAAGAACCACAAGAGATGAGCTTGAAAGATATGATGATGTTTCAAATAGAACAGATAGAGAAACTTCAATTAATTATCCAAGAATCACAAAAGAAGACCTTAGAATCGCAGAGCAAGGACAACAAGAGTACATCAACAACAGAGATAAAGGAGTTGAAAGATGAGTAAGCAGATAGATTTAAAAGCTATGGATATAGATGAATTGTTAGATTTACAATTTAAGATTAAAAATGAAATTCATAACAAATATGGATTTTGGGATGGTGTAGAGGCACTTTATAACTTAAATAAGGAGGTAGAAGAGCATAAAAATATAGTAGAAGAAAAAGAAAAAAGCATAAAAAAACAACATTTACAAATCTTAGAGATGGAGAAGTTAGGATTTAGTTGTGTGGTGCTTGATGTAAATAGGATAGCTTTTATCAACTATGATAAAACTATTGATAAAAATGGTATTAAAGAGTTTTACTCAGTCAATTTAGCTAAAAATAATGGTGAGCTTGAATTGAACCCACTAAATAAGATTTGTGATGCCGAGTTCGAACAAATAAAATCTATACTAAATATGGAGAAATAAAATGTTAGAAACAATTAGAAGTTTGGAAAATTCTATAGAAGAATTAAATCATCATAGTGTCAGTTGGATCAACAAACATTATGTGATAGATTTGCAAAATAAAGGGCTTATCCTTTTATCTTCTGTTAATAGTGCAGCAGATGGTGATGAACTTCAAACTGTACTAGATGGTGTAAAAGAGTATGTTGCAGTGGTGCAGCCAATCATAAAACAAATTCAAAATAAGGAGTTATAAGATGGAGTTTATAGCAAAAAAATATACAGTGTTAATGAATAATGAGCCGATTGAAATTTGGATTAAAAACAACCAAATTAAACAATCAAGATTTATGGAGCAAAAAGTAAAGCTTGATTTAGATCTGGAAACTATCAAGCAAATACAATCATTTCCAACCAGAGTAGTTAATGGTGCAAATTTACAAGAGAATAAAAACTTTACACAAGCTACATCTAAAATAATGAGCCAACATTTAGATATGGCAATAGCTAAAAATGATAAAAAGACATTATCAAGATTTGCTAGAAGTGATTTAGTTCCAGAAAGCTCAAAAGAGAATTTTATAGAGGCTATTAATCGCCCAAATGGTTTAAGAGGTTTGTTAGTAAAAGCTGCCAATAAAACAAATGCTATTTTTCAGAATTTAGCTAAAAAAATAGATAGATACTTTGATAAAGTAAAAGATAAAGTTGCTAATCAAAAGTTAGATAAATATCTTGAAGAATATCAACTAAAAGAGTTTAACAAAGCTCCACCACTTAAAGATATAGATTTGAAACAAAATGTAAATGCTAGATTAAAAGATATGGCAGAAGATTTTGTAAAACAAAAAGGTATCAAAGATTTAGATGATGAAAAAACATCTTCTAAACTTCATCAAAACGAGTTTATGACTAAAGCCGTTATAGCTGGACTAAGTGCAACAGAAGCTAAAACAGCACTAGCACAAGAGATATACAAAAATCAATCAAAAGAGCAGATAGAAACTAAACTTAGTGAAATTCAAAACATCAAAGAGAATATCAAAGTTAAAGATACAACGATAGATGATTTGAAAAAACAACTAGAAGTTTATCAGATAAAAGAAGCTGGTAAAAATGAAACTCTTGAAGATTTTAAACTTCTTACAAAAGATATAAATGCAGTCGATAAAATTGATTTTCTTTTAGAAAATAAAGCATATCTAAATGCAAATGATGAAGAAAAACTAAAAATAGAAGATAAATATCTATACACTCAAGAACCACTACAAGAAAGAGCAAAAGAGGTTCAAGAGATAGCAAAAGAAGTTCAAAAAGAGCCTGTAAAAGAGGTTGTTTATGAAAGGAATGCAACAGTAGATTTTAACTCGCAACCAATAAAAAATGAACTTAACAACACTTGGAAAGATTTACAAAAAATCAACCGTGAACAACAAGCACAAAATCGTGATTTTATGAATATAAGTGCAGTTAAATTTGGTGGTGTTTCAAAAAATCAATTAGAAAAATGGCAAAACTTCGCAGTAAGTAAAGGAGCAGATCAAGAGGTAGTTCAAAAATATGTGGATGCATCTCTTAGAAATGCAGAGCAACTTAAACAAGCTGGAATATTTAAAGAGGTATCACAAGGTGAATATAAATTCAAAGACCAGTATGCAAAAGAGGTTTTATTTAGAAATGTAGATAAGACTAACGAAGAGATAGCACAAGCCAATAAGGGCAAACAGACTACCATCGAGATAAACCCTAAAGAGGAATTAAAAAGCAGATTACAAGATTTAGCAAGTGAGAAATCCTTTGAAAAACTTGTAGGGCAAGATGGCAATTTAGACCCTCAGATGCTACATAAATTCGCAGACCACCTGCAAAACTTAGCTACTCAGCTTCACACACAAGAAAAAGCAAATACAGTAACTATGGATGATATAAAAATAGCCCAAAGTGCAACACAAGAGAGAGAAAAAGACAACTCTCAGCAGCAAGAAAGAGCATAGCATGAATGATAAACAAATATATATGCAACTTGAAGAAGAGAGCAACACTCAATAAAAAAATGGTTTCATCAAAAGTGAATTAAAAGAGCAACCTTTTGAGGTTGTTCTTGATAAATTTACAAAAGATATAGATATAAATATCGTTGATGGTATGGCTCAGATAACTATTCCAGAGCCTTTAATACAAGTTTTTTTAACTTTTTTTAAACAGCTAGAAAAACAACTTGATGGAGGAATTACGAGATGATAGAGGCAGTAATATTATTAGCTGTAGTGTTATTTATTCAGTGGTATTTTTTGAACTTTAAGGTGACTGATGGTTATGTATTTGCACGATTTCCAACGGCTCATAAAAATAGTTATGGAAGTTTAGCCAATCCAAAAGATATAAAAAGAGGCTATAAATGGACAAGTGTATATGACTTAAAATCAAAATTTAAGAAAAATAATAAAAACATAGTTTATATAGATAACTTTAGATTTGATGATGAGTATGCAACAGATTCTAAGATACCTAGCTACATGAGAAAAGATGCTGAAAATACACAAATCCATTTTAACCCTCTATCTCTAACTCAAGGGTTGCTACTGGTTGGTAAGATGGGAGCAGGTAAAACTGAGTTATATTTTAGTATTTTATCTCAAAAATTTTATAATCGTGCAATTATCCATCAAGTAAAAGCTGGAGATTTTGCTTCTGTATTCCTAAGAAAAAGAGATATATTATTTTCGCCCTATGATGCAAGAGGTTATCTATGGGATGTTATGAGTGAAGATGAGGGAATAATAAAAAACTTCTTCGAGAATATTGCAAATGCCACAGCTGGCGATAAAAAAGACTTCTTTTCAGCAGCTGCCAATAGGCTTTACAATGAACTTGCTCAAAAAATCAGAACAACACATAAAAACGAAACAAGTGCTAGAAAGTGGCTTTATTTTATCAAATCTATCAAGGATCTATTTGCAGAGATGGATAGCGGTTCTCAAAACTCTAAAAAAGATGTAAAAGGGACAATGGAGGCAATTTTAGAGCCGTTAGAAATAATGGCTTATAAGATGCAAGACCCAAATCAGAAAAGCTTTACCATAAAAGATTTTTTTGCGAAAAAAAATCAAACGAAATAATAATACTATTTTTTTATAATATCTAAAAAAGTATCAGTGGCTTCTTTAGCCATCTGTTCTTTTTTATTAGCATATCTTTGTGTCATTTGCATATCTTTATGTCCTAAAGCTGTTGACACTTTTTCTATTGCTACACCATTATTTATAAGTGTAAATCCTAGTAGGTGCCTAAAATCATGCAGTTTCATATCTTTAATATTAGTATTTTCTTTAATACGCTTCCATACCCTAGTTGGAACTCTCTCAAATGCTTTATTTGTTTTTGGTGATATAAAAACTAAATCATTATTTTCTTTTTTCTCTAAAAAGTTTAAATGTTCTATTAGTTCATCATCTAGTAAAAAAACTAATGTTTTTCTAATCTTTGATTGACTATCTTTTATCATATACCTTTTTTTCTCAAAATCAATGTTAGACCATTTAAGGCTTAACACTTCCCCTGCTCTTCTACCCCTCAATAAAAACATAAACATAACTCTATATTGATTATCTGCTAGGTTCATAATCTCTTTTGCTAACTCTTTTACTTGATTATCTGGTAATGTAAAATATCTATTTGAATCATATTTAGGAAATTTAAGACCTTTGATAATATTTTTTTTAATTAATCCCTTATCTACAAGTTCATTAAATATAGGGGAAAAGCAAGTTTTTACTGTTTCTATAAAACTTGGCTTATTCCCATTTCTAACCATTGTATCTATAACTTTTTGAAAATCATCTTTTGTAATTTGTTTGATATGCTTATTTTTTAAATTTGTTGAAATGTGGTTTTTAAAAAAAGATCTATATATTTTAATCTTATTTACTGTAAGTGATAGACCATTCTCTTTTTTTTGCATATAGATATTAAAGTAGCTTTCTAGTGATGGGTTATCTTCTGATCGTATAGATTCACCATTTTTAAGCTTATTTATCAGTTCTGTTCGTTTTTGATAAGCTATAGTAGGGTTTGTTTTAATGGAATCATTTGAATAGCCTACTATCTGTTCAGTATCTATGATTCCAACAATTTTTATCCTTGCTATATAGGTTTTTACTTTCGTTGTAGTGTCTTCTTTATAGTAGATACCAGGGAATTTAGTCTTAATTAATTTAGCCATTTTTAGCTCCTATAATGCTTGTAAAATTTACCCCTCTTTTTACCACACTTTTTTAGTAGTATTTGGTAGTAAAGTTATAAATGTAATTGTAACAAGTGAAACCTAAAAAGTTGTGTAAGTGCCTAAATGAAGTAGTTAGTAGTAAAAAGTATGGTGCTCACAACTGGACTCGAACCAGTGACTCTTACCTTGTCGAGGTAATACTCTACCAACTGAGTTATGCGAGCAGATGGTTAGGATGCAATTTTATCTAAAAAATCTTAAAGTAATTTTTTTTAAATTAGATGCTATTTTTACTTTTATTTTAGGTTTATTAAGTGTATAATTATGTCATAAAATAAGTACCACAAGGTAAATTATGGCAGTTGCTGAATTAGAAGAATTAGGATTAAAGAATATTGGTAATGTTTTTCATAACCTTAGTTATGATGAATTAATCAAACATGAACTTGCTAACGGTGAAGTTCATGAAACTAAAAAGGGTGCTACAGCAGTAGATACTGGAATTTTTACAGGTCGTAGTCCAAAAGATAAGTATTTTGTTGATCGTGACCCATCTAACAAATTTATAGCTTGGGGTGATGTAAATCAAAAAATTAGTTCTGATGTTTTTGAAGAACTTTTAGTTGTAGCACAAGAACAATTATCAAATACTGATCTTTATGTTACTGATGTATTTTGTGGTTCATCTGCAGCTTCAAAAAGATCTGTTCGTTTTGTATCTGAGATAGCTTGGCAAGCACATTTTGTTAAAAATATGTTTATCCGTCCAACAGAATCTGAACTTGAAGTTTTCAAATCAGATTTTACTGTTTTAAATGCTTGTAAAACAGTTGATGCTAAGTGGAAAGAACATGGTCTTAGTTCTGAAGTATTTGTTCTTTTTGATATTGAGAATAATCTAGCAATCATTGGTGGAACATACTATGGTGGTGAGATGAAAAAAGGTATTTTTTCTATGATGAACTACTGGTTACCACTTGAGGGTAAACTCTCAATGCATTGTTCTGCAAATGTTGGAGAAAAAGGTGATACTGCACTTTTCTTTGGACTAAGTGGAACGGGAAAAACTACACTTTCGACTGACCCTCATCGTGCTTTAATCGGAGATGATGAACATGGTTGGGATAACCACGGTGTGTTTAACTTCGAGGGTGGATGCTATGCTAAAGTTATCAACTTAGATGAAAAAAGTGAGCCTGAGATTTATGGAGCTATCCGTAAAGATGCACTTTTAGAAAATGTTGTTATGTATGGTAAGGGTGAAGTTGATTATGAAGATGGTTCTAAAACAGAAAATACTCGTGTTTCATACCCAATAGAACATATTGAAAATCACAAAGAAGATTTAATGGCAGGTCATCCTGAAAATATCATCTTCCTAACTGCTGATGCATTTGGTGTTTTACCTCCTGTTTCAAAACTTACTCGTGAACAAGCAATGTACTACTTTTTAAGTGGTTATACTGCTAAAGTTGCTGGGACTGAAAGAGGTATAACTGAGCCAGTTGCTACTTTTAGTGCTTGTTTTGGAGAGGCTTTTTTACCACTTCATCCAACAGTTTATGCAAAACTTCTTGGTGAAAAGATAGATGAACATAATGTAAATGTATATCTTGTAAACACTGGTTGGACAGGTGGTAAATATGGTGTTGGTCATAGAATGAGCATCAAAGATACTCGTGCTTGTATAAATGCTATCTTAGATGGAAGTATTCAGGACTGTGAATTTGATACAACTAAAACATTTGGACTTCAAGTGCCAAAAACTTTAGGTGATATCAACCCTGATATTTTAAATCCTCGTAATGCTTGGGCTGATAAAGATGAATTTGATAGAACTCGTGATGAGTTAGCTGAGATGTTTATCAAAAATTATGATAGATATAACGATGGTAAAAATACAGACTATTCACCTTATGGTCCAAAAATAGAAAAATAATATATATTTAAGAAGTAAGTTTTTATCTTACTTCTTGAAAAATATAGTGATTTTTAAACTACTTATTTAAACTAATCTTAATCCCCATTTTTTTAAATTTTTATTTTACTTTTTATGATTTTTTTTGTTCAATTATGCAAGAAGTAAATTGTTCATATCCTCTTACTTAATATAATATTAAGAGGATGAGTGTATAATTTCGTAACACTTGTGATGAGTTGAAACAACTCATTTTGATACAAGATAACTAAGATTAAGTGTAGGAGTATTATTGTCTGATTTAACCCTTATCTTACTTGCTGCTGGGAGTTCTAGCCGATTTGAGATGGATATAAAAAAACAATGGTTGCGTATAGACCATGAACCATTATGGCAATTTGTGGCAAATAAACTACAAAGTTCTAAACTTTTTAAGAAAATTATTATTACATCATCTAAAGATGATATTGACTTTATGAAAAATTATGCTGATTTTACATTTATAGCAGGTGGCAATACTAGACAACAATCTTTAAAAAATGCATTAATGCAAGTAGATACAAAATACACACTTGTTAGTGATATAGCTAGAGCCTGTATAGATGAAGATTTTTTAAAATCAATCATCTCTTATAAAGACCAAGCTGATTGTATTGTTCCTTATCTAAAAGTAACAGACACTATAGTATATGAAAATAAAACTATAGATAGAGATAGTGTAAAAAGGGTTCAAACTCCTCAATTATCATTAACAGATATTTTAAAAGATGCATTAAAAACAGATGAAGAATTTACAGATGAGAGTAGTGCTATTGTAGAAAATGGTGGTAGTAGAAAATTTATATTGGGTAAAGAAGATGCTCATAAAATCACTTATATAAGTGATTTGAACAAAATACCTTGTTTAAAAAAACCATCAAATGACATACTTAGTGGAAATGGTTTTGATGTTCATGCTTTTGATGAAGACTCAGAGATGTTTTTAGGTGGGGTTAAGATAGATTCTGACTTTGGATTTTTAGCACATAGTGATGGTGATGTAGCTATCCATGCTCTTATAGATGCACTACTCGGTGCTTCTGGTATGGGCGATATTGGTATGTTGTTTCCTGATAATGATGACATCTTTAAAAATATTGATTCTAAAATATTACTACAAAAAGTGGTTGAAAAACTTACTAATTTTGGTTTTGTTATTATCAATGTAGATTTAACTATAGCTGCACAAAAACCTCGTATAGGTAACTATAAGCTACAGATGAGAAGAGTTCTAAGTTCTATTTTAAATATAGATAGTTCAAGAGTTAACATAAAAGCAACAACAACAGAAAAGCTAGGTTTTATAGGTCGAGCAGAAGGTGTTGGTGTTATAGCAAATGCAAATTTAAAATATTTTGATTGGACAAAGATATAGATATGAAAATACTAATTATAGAAAATGAAGTTTATTTAGCACAGAGTATCGCTACAAAACTAGGGGAAAAGGGTCACACTTGTGAGATGTGTACATCTACAAAAGATGCTATCAAAAGTAGTAACTATGATGTAGTTTTGTTATCTACAAATATAAATGGACAAGATTTTCATCCAGTTATAGAAACATTTAAAAAATCGATTGTTATTTTAATGGTTTCATATATTAGCAATGATACTGTTTCTAAACCATTAGCAGCTGGTGCAAAAGATTATATCTTAAAACCATTTATGATAGAAGAACTTATAAGAAAAATAGATCATTATCAAGATTATGAAAAACTAAAAAAGAGAAATGAAGCTTATGAAAAATATCTAAAACATACATTTGAAGATATTCCAAATGAATTTATTCATAAAAATATTGAATTACCTATATATATATCTTCAAGTTTTCAAAAATATGCAGATGCATTTGCATTTAAACATGCAACTTCAAAAAATATGCCTATACACTTCTTGTCTTTAAGTGACCCAAAAGCTATCAATGAGATAAGTACAGTTGCACATAACTGCATCATATATATTACAAATTATCAACTTCTTAAAAAAACAGATAAACAAACTTTCTGCGATCTTATAGCTAACAAACAAGTTGTTGTAGCAAGTAGTGATAAAGTAGAAGATGTAAAGCATCCAATTATTGAGATAAAGAGTGAAAGTAATGTGTTTGATAATGATGATATTTTACCGATAGAAGATTATGTAAAATATATAGTATTAAACTATCAAAGTAAATACCCAGATACTGAGTTATCTAAAAAACTAGGAATTTCTCGTAAAAGCTTATGGGAAAAACGAAAAAAATATGACATTATCAAGAAAAAATAAAACAATTTTAATTGACCAAGAAGCTTCTTCTGCACTTGAGTTAGTTAAAGCAAATCTCTTATACCCAGTTACTGGACTTATGGGTAAAGAAGAATCAGCAAAAGTTTTAGATACTGGTCTTATTGACTCAAAATCATTTCCTTTCCCTTTTATATTATCACCATCTGGTGAAAAAAATGAAAAAATCATCGCATCATTGGAAGTGGGTGAAGAGGTAACTATTATTTGTCAAGAAAAAGAGTTTGCAACTTTAATAGTTGATGAAACTTTTATGATAAACCCTAAAGATAGAGTTAAACATATATATGGAACAGATGATTTAACTCATCCTGGTGTAAAAAAAACATTAAAAAGAATAGGCTCATGGGCAATATCTGGTAAATTTGAGTTAATAGAATCATCTTCAAATAAAAATTTACAAATAATTCAAACAGCAAAAGAGTTGATAGATGCTAAAAATATAACATCGATATTTATAGCTGCAAACCCTTTACATAGAGCCCATGAAAGGTTGATTAGACAATCTGTAGATGCTTCTGATCTTCTTGTAATATTTTTATTAAAACCTTATGATAATACAGATTTAACTTACGATATAAGAAAAAAATCTTTAGAATTTTTTATAAATAATTTTCTACCTAAAAATCGTGTAGTTATAGTACCTATTGAAAACAGTTATGTTTTTGCTGGTTATAATGAACTTATAATAGATGCAATAGTAGCTAAAAATCATGGGTGCAATAACTTAATCATTGGTAGTAACCATGCTGGGCTTGGGATGTTTTACGATTGTAATTCTCATAAATCAATCATAGATAGAGTTATCGGTATAGATATAAATATACAGATAGAAAATGAATATGTATACTGTAATGAATGTACTACTCTTGTTAGTAAAGAGAGTTGTCCACATGGTCAGCATCATCAAATCTCTTATAGAGCAGATTCTATTTTAGAACTTTTAAAACTTGGTATACTCCCACCAACAATATTGGTAAGAAAAGAGATATCTGCTTTTTTACTTTCAAAACTTTTTCCAGATAGATTTCAGAACTTAGAAAAACTTTACTATGACTTACTACCGGTAGAGGGTATTTTAGAAGAACATACTGAACAAGATTTCTACTTAGAACTTATTAAACTACATCAGACTACATCACTTACATAAGAGGACAATATGAATAGATTTTTTATAACACTAGGATATAGTGGATTAGCTCCATTTGCACCAGGAACTGTTGGAACATTAGTATCTTTACCTTTAGGGATGCTAATCCTAATCTATTTTGATGCATACACTTTGTTTTTAGCTACTACTCTTATAAGTATTGTTGCTATTAAACAGATAAATAAGTATGAAGAACTAACTGGTACACATGATGATAAAAGTATTGTGATAGATGAGTTAGCCGGTATGTGGTTTGCACTTAGTGTTGCTCCTGCTATAAGTATAGGTATAGGTGAGATTTCTAACATTGAAAATGGTTTTTTAATTCAGTCTATTTTATCATTTGCTTTGTTTAGATATTTTGACATAAAAAAGCCCTCTATCATAGGAAAAATTGACCGTGAAGCTAAAGGTGGGATTGGTGTTATGGGTGATGATATTATTGCTGGTTTTGCAGCTGGGATATTAAGTTCAGTGATTTGGCAAGTAGTTCTTAAACTACTTTAGCCAAATTATTAACCTGAGTTCGACACTCAGTTATTTTATAATCTTGATTACATTATCAATATTTTCAAAAATCCTCATAACTCTATCTTGCCATAAGTTACCAAATTCTTTTATTTCCTCTTTTGTTGCTGTATTTTGCATCATTTTTTGCATTAAAGGTTGCATATTTGGATTTGCCATCACAGAAGATGGATTATAAACAATATCTATACTTTGATCTGTATCTATTCTTGTAAATCTTGCACTTGAGTCTATGTTAGAGTTAAAGTTCATTAGAGAATGTCTTGCAAATCTTCCGTTTAACCCTTTAAATCCACTTTTATCTGTAGCTCCTGTTATTTGAGATATAACATTTGCTATAACCCCAGCTACACCATCTTCTAAATCTTCTTTAAATTCAACTTTTATATCTCCTCTAATCGCTCTTGTATCTGGATATAAATAATTTAATGCTGTTAATGTCATCAAGTATGCACCAGCTACTGTTGGACAACTATGACCTGCTGATTTTACTACATCTTTATAACTAAATTCATATTCACCATCATCAAATGTACCTAAAATATTTGACAATGCATCTTTTACTTTTATATTTTCTATCTCATCATAAAATTTTGGATAACTCATATTTTTTCCTTATTTGTTTTTATTTAAAAATTCTAGTGCATTTTGCAATAGTTGTACATCTAGATTATATTTAGCCATTAGAACTAAAATATCATCAGGTATCTCTTTTAACACTGTCCCATCTAATCTTACTAATTCATATACTATATTGTTAGCAATTACAAGATTTTCTAATTCTGTTGGAGCTTCATTTGGATTTTGACTATAAGCTATAGTATTTACAATATCTGAAGATAGATGCCAATAGTTTAAAATCTGGGCGCTAATAGTTGTTGTTGAAGTATGAAGTGTTTTACCCTCTGCATGTTTAATCCCTATAGTTTCATAAAGATGTTTAAACTCATCTACTAAACCCATGTTTTTTAACTCGTTAGCTATAAGTAGTTGACCAATATTTCCTAAAAC
>Ga0256838_1000418_pt1 | contig 26817 bp, 22 predicted proteins | sample 4571419metaG_FD_185978 | JGI IMG/M metagenome (GOLD analysis project Ga0256838, IMG submission 185978) | Hydrothermal vent microbial communities from Guaymas Basin, Mexico - 4571-419 | ecosystem: Environmental > Aquatic > Marine > Hydrothermal vents | place: Mexico: Guaymas Basin | collected...
ACACTACTTTCTAAAACACTAAGAGAAGCTTTTGTAGCTCTTCATAAGCAAGATATTTTACCTGAACTGTGTCAGTTTTGGGAAGATGTTTTTGGACTAGAACAAAAAAAGATTCCCTATGTAGATAAAGTTGACTTTGATTTAGATGAAGTTTTAAAATCAGAATACTTTTTTGCATAACTAAAAAAAGAGAACCTTGGATTAGGTTTCTTAGTTAGCCGTCACAGGCGAGTATTTTAGATTTAAATATCACTACACCAGCCAGTTTAGAGGTGGTAAAAATAGTGTACTCATTGGTCTTGTATTGTTGGTTCTATCTATAATCATTGATTTTCCTTTTGTTTTAAATGTGTGGACTCTTTCGAGTATCCTAAGCCATTGAAGGCAAGAGAGTATAAAAGTGATTAATCGTCAAAGCTTTTAGAAGCAGATACAAATGCCCATGTGGTTCTCTCCTTAGTTTTAAATGTGTGGACTCTTTTATTTGAGTATCCATTGAGGCATCTCAGCCAAATCTTTTTATCTCTTTAGTCACCAGTTGGGAAAATTCCTAAACTGATGGATATTCTATGGGAATCATTATTTTCCTTATTTTAGTATAGATTGGTGGACTCTTTCGAGTATCCTAAGCCATTGAAGGCAAGAGGGTTATATGAGGATTAGTCATTAGAGTCTGGGGAAGCAAATACAAAAGCCCATTGGTTTTCTCCTTGGTTACAATAGTTTGGACGCATTGGTTTATTGTCCGTAAGCCGTTTCAGGTATATCTTGTTCTTTAGTCACCACTTGGGAAAATCTATTAGAGTTTTTTATTTCTCTTTTAGAAGTTCTTTTCCAGCAACAACTGCACTTACTGCTACAATTAATTGTACACATAGTGGAATTGGAATCATTTTTTTTCCTTTCTTTAAATGGTTTGGACTCTTTTGTTTGAGTATCCGTTAACCATCTCAGGCATTTTTATCTCTTTAGTCACTACTTGGGAAATTATCGTTTTGGTATGACTGTTATAAGTGTATTTTCTACAAACACCCCATAGAAGTTTGGAAACGAGGGTAAGATGACACGGCTCTTGTTGCGTAGCTCTACATTAAATAGGTCTCGCTCTAAAAGTTTCATGGCATTGCTTATATGTCTCTTACTATATGATGTGAAGTTTAAGACTCTTTGCAAGAAACGCTCACTTGCATGGTAGGTTATTTTCATTAGTATCCTTTTTATATATGTTGGACTCTTGGGTTTGAGTATCCATTGAGGCATTACAGCCAAAGCATTTTTATCTCTTTAGTCACCACTTGGGAAAATATGGTTAAAATATATTACATTAAAAAAGGGAGAGAAAAATGATTTTTTTATTGGGTGGATATGATTTGGAGATGCTTACCATTAAAAATATTTTGCTTCAAGAGGGATATATTGAAGATACAAATATTTTTGATAAAAAGCTAAAGTGGGGAGCAAAGCTAAGTAGCTACAAAGAGGAGCTACAACAGCTACACAAGCATACCATTATATATGGGGTAGAGTTAGAAGAAGATATGAAACTTCCTGCAAACTACAAACGTATTGACCATCATAATGATTTCTCAGATAAAGATGCAAGTCTGTTACAAGTACTTAAACTTTTAGGTAAAAAACCTACACGAGAAGATGAGCTAATAATAGCCAATGATATAGGACACATAGAAGCGATGCGTTGTATGGGTGCTAGTGATGAAGAGATTAAAAATATACGACAACAAGAGAGAGTGATTCATGGTGTAACAGCAGAAGATGAAGTGCAAGCTAAAAAAGAGATTGAAACTGTAGAAGAAAAAAATGGAATCTATATTATAGAAACAACTTTAAATACTTTTTCACCCATTGTAGATAATTTTGAAAAAAGACCTCTTTTACTTTATTCTGAAAAAGATTTAACTTACTATGGTGATATTGAGTTTTTAAAAAAGAAGTATAAAGAACAGATAGAAAAAAAAGAAGCATATCACGGTCAAGGTTATTTTGGTTTTGATAGTGGTTATGTAGGTTTGATGAAATCGAATAAATTGGTTGAAGAAATCGCAGAGTGTAATGGTAATCACAGTAATAGGGAGTTATACAGTTATCATACCTTTATGTTCCCATTTATTTTTGACAAAGAGAAGATAGAAGAAAAATTATGGGAATATAAAGAGTTTAAAGTATCTACACCCAAAGAGTATAATGAAAAAAACTATTTTTACAAACATGTACAAGATGCCCTTTACAATAAAAAAAATAGAGACAATAAAAAATTTATCTCTAAATATTTTGAATATAAAGATAAAAATGGAACATTTACCATTTCCACTTGTCCTAAAGAAACTTATACCTTAGAACTTGATGGTATATCTCTTCGTATTTTCAATACAGGTGTGGCTATTTTAGCTTTTAACTTGAAAAACAATGCATACTCTGAACTAAAAGATATTTTAGCCATTAATGATTTTGGACGGCGTATTTACCCTCAGTTTTTAGGTGAGAACTTTACAAAAGAGACAAAAGAGGTTTTTCTAGCACAATCTATTACTTTGTCTTTTGAGGGAAAAGAGCCTATGGTTGAAAATTTTGAAGCTTATGAAAAAGAAAACTTAAAAAATGATTTAGAGCTTCCTTCTTTTATTAAAAACTTAATTGGTAGAAGTTTTGAAAAAATTCAATATGTTATAGATGACAGAATGTTTGTACTTTCTCAATATCATAATGATGCCTTGATCGAAAAAATGAAACTTTATAATGATGAAAAAAATGAATATTGTTATGAAAATAATGATGAGTGGTATCAGTACCTTTTTATAGATGGCAATGGAAAAAACTGTCAAAGTAAACACATGACTAAAAAGTTAATTCATGACTCCACTTATGATAGGTGGATAGAGTGGGGAACACTTTTTGGTGTTACTCGTTACTCTTTTGTAGCATTAACAGGAAGTGAATTTGGACAAAAGACACTGCTTCCTCACATGCAAACTATGTATTTTCAAATGTTTTCTCTTCTTTTAGCCTATAGGGCTACCATAATTAAATTTGCTGATGAAATTCAAGATGTAACACAAGGAATACCTAACAACATCTCTATAGGTACGAGTGAAATATATAAGCACTATCTTGATTTTTTAAATCAACTGTACTTTAAAGAAGTAACAGCACAAGACCAAGGTATAGAACTCTATGAAAAAGCTGTAAGCATAATGAAAATAGAGGTTTTTTTAAAAGATTTAGATAATGAAATAAGTGAACTTCATGAGTATGTAGAGATGTTGGAAGAAAATAAAAGAGTAGGTCAAATGGATAAATTAACAAAGCTCGGTTATTGGTTACTTCCACCTACATTGGTAACTGGGTTTTTTGGAATGAATATTTTTCCTGATACTTGGATAGATGTTATTAAAATATGGATAGAAAAATTATTTTAAAGGAGAAAAAATGAGTAAGTTCAAGTTAGAGTTTACCCTTAAACAGCACACCCCCATCATTCACTTTCAAAGTGAACAGAGTGGTGCTACACTTAGGGCTACGGAGTTGAAGCCTAAGTTTGATAGGTTTTTGATAGAGTTGTTTGATAAAGAACAGATAGATTATAAAGATTTTTTGATTGCTGGGCAAGAGAGGGCTTTGGACTATAAGGTTAAGATAGTTAGTGGGCAAGGAGCAAGAGCATTACCTAATAAATCTTTATATTTTGCAAATAATCCAATAACAAACGATAATGATAAAATTAAAACTTTAATTACACATACAGCCATTAAAGTAGAATTTTTTACTTTTAACAAAGAAATTAAAAGTGCAATAGAAAAATATTTTGATGAATTTATGTTTATGACAAATTTTGGAACAAGACAATCTAAAGGATTTGGCTCATTCTTGAAAAGTAGTATTACAGATAATGAGATAAAAAAAATAATAGCTAATCAGAACAATAAAGTTTTTTTATTAACTACATATAATGAATACAATAAAGCATTTTTATCTATAGATACTTTTTATAAAAAATTAAAAATGGGAATAAATAAACCTTACTATAAATCACTAATATTTAGATATATGTGTTTAAGTAAAAAAGTTGGTTGGGAAAAGAAATTTATTAAAAACAAATTTCCACAAGTAATACATGGAACCCATGAACCAATAGTTTGCACAGAACCTGATGATAAGGAATTTAACTATATTCGAGCGGTATTAGGCTTAGCTGAACATAATGAATTTAGACCAGATGGTGGAAAAAAACAGGTAAAAATAAAAAGTACTAATGGTATAGATAGATTTAAATCCCCACTTACTTTTAAAATTCTTAATGGATATATATATATCCTACACAATGATAGTTATAAACAAATTTTAAATGAAGAATTTAACTTCTCTTTGAATGGAAATTCAGAAAAAATAAAAACACCAGAAGAGTTTGATATGTATAAATTTTTACAATTTGTAGAAAAAGAAACACAATTAATTAAAGAAGTGTGACATGAGACTAACACAAAAGCAAATCTCATCAATCAAATCAAACTTTCAAACTTTTTTTAATGATGGTAAAATATATCTTTTTGGAAGTCGGGTAGATGACAGTAGAAAAGGTGGTGATATAGATTTGTATATATCTACTCAGGACAGAAGAAAACTAGTTGAAAAAAAGATAAACTTTCTAGTAGGTCTCCAAAGAGAAATTGGAGAACAGAAAATAGATGTAGTGCTAGATTATGGTACAAATAGACTCATTGACAAAAGAGCAAAAGAGACAGGAGTTTTACTATGAAAGAAGAGCTAGAAGATATTTTTTTAATGCTAGATAGATTATTTATAAACTGTGATATTGATTATAACGATTTACAAATAGCAACTATTGATGTAGCATTTTTTGAAGAGTATAATTCTATAAGAATTATAAATAGTTTTTTATTTAACTACAGTAAAATTCAAGACAAAATTGGAGCAAAACTATTTAAAAAGTTTTTATATGTCATCAATGAAACAGATACTTTAGATTTACCGATGATAGATGTTTTAAATATATTGGAAAAATTAGATATTTTACATAAAGATGATTGGGAAAAGTTACGAAATATTAGAAATATGCTAACACATGAATATCCATATAGTATAGATGAAAGGATCGAAAATATACAAATCACTTTAGCAGGGTATGAGAACTTAAAACTAATCTATAGCCATATAAAAAACCATTATAAAAAATATGAGGATAAAATATGAAATATATAGCACTAACCATAGGACCCATTTATAAAACACTCCAAAATGCAAAGAAACCAAAAGAGCTTTTTGCAAGTAGTTATGTCTTTTCATATATTATGAGAGAGATTATTAAAAATTTTAAGAGTAGAGAGTTTGTTACTCCTTACATAAAAAATGAAGATATTTTTAAAGATAGCGATATAGGACTTTTCCACGATAGGTTCATCTTTAAAAGTCAAGAAGATGATTTGAAAAAGCTAAAAGTTGTCATAGACGATGTTATATCTAATTTGGCAAATGAGTTAGATATAGATAGTGAATCTATTATAAATTATCTTCAGATAAATTATGATGAGTATGTACTAAAAGATAGTGATAACCCTATCTTAGAAATCACTCCTTACCTAGATACTTTAGAGTTATTTTACCAAACAACACAAGACAATAGCTTTGCAGATAAATTGAGAAGACAAAAAGGAGATAGAGATAACTTTTTAACCCAAGACAAAAATATTATTGATGACCTTAAGAAACTCTCTTACAATAATTATTTTTGTGTAGTACACGCAGATGGTGACAATATGGGGAAAGCCATAGCAAAAAAAGAGAATATAGAAGGGGTATCTAAAAACCTGTTTGATTATTGTCAAGCTTCGCATAAGATGATTAAAAACTTTGGTGGTCAGACCATCTTTGCTGGTGGTGATGACTTGCTCTTTTTTGCTCCTGTAGTGAGTAGAAAAACCAATAAGACAATTTTTCAACTATGTGAAGATATAGGAGATGACTTTAAAAATAGGTTTAATGGTGTATCAACTCTAAGTTTTGGAGTGAGTGTTAACTATCTTAAATTTCCTCTTTATGAAGCTCTGGAAAATAGTAGAGAGTTACTATTTGATAAAGCAAAAAATGAGCAAAGAGATAACATAGCTTTTAAAGTAACCAAACATAGTGGGCAATCTTTTGAAGCCATAGTACATAAGGGTAATTATGATGTATATACGAAGTTTTTAGATTTTGTATCAAATATTACAAAAGATGAAGATAATAGTAACTTTTTACACTCACTTCATCATAAGATAGATACTTATAAGAGTACTTTAGAGCTAATCATAAAAGATAGAGCAAAGTTAGAGAATTTTTTTGAAAACTACTTTAATGAAGATGAACATAAACAATACAGAGAGTTCTTTGATACTCTTATAGATTTTATGCACACTTCACAAGATTTGGATTTGGTTTATGCAACCCTTAGATTTATCAAGTTTATCAAAGGAGATAAGTAATGAGATATTTAATAACTCTAACACCATTAGAACCATTTTTTTTCGGTGGAGATATTACATTTGGTAAATGGGGAGATGAGCAAAATAGTAGTTACCTTGTAAAGTCAAGACACTTCCCGCAACAGACAGCACTTCTAGGAATGTTACGAAAGCAGATGCTTATACAAAAAGGTTTTTTAACAACCAAAAGAAAAGGTGAGTGGATAGATGAGTCTTTTAAAAAAGAGGCAAAAGAGTTTATTGGTAGTACAAAATTTGAGTTCAATACCCCTCAAGAGTTTGGAATTTTAAATTCTATATCTTCTATATTTTTAATGCAAGATGGAAAACGCTTTATTAAAAAGGTAGATATTGATAGTTGTAACTATGTAGATGGACTACTAAAAGACTATAATCCTAAGGAAGATATATATGATAACTTCATCTCTATAGATAGTAGTAAAAAATTAAAAACAAAAGATATTTTTAAACCCATAGAACAAGTGGGAAACTCAAAATTTGATAGTGAAAGCTCACTATATAAAAAGACCTCTTATAGCTTAAAACATAATTTCAAATTTGCTTTTTATATAGATAGCGAGTATGAGCTAGAAGATGCTTTTGTCATGCTAGGGGGAGAGAAATCTACCTTTAAGATGGAGGTTATGCAAAAAGATGAAGAGATAGAGTACCAAGATGAAAAGGGCTACTTAACACTTTTGAGTGATGCATATATAGATATAGCCATAAAAGAAAACTCAAAATTTGCAATCACTAGTGAAATTAGCTTTAACTACCTGCAAAATGAGTTTAATGGTAAAAAAAGAGGCTTTAAAAAATCACCTGTAACTCGTTACCTGTATGAAAAAGGTTCTATATTTATAGAGCCATCAGATGAGCTAATAAAAAGTTTAAATAATGCAAATTTACAAAAAGTAGGATTTAATCACTACTCATATAAAAAGGAAGAGAAATAATGAAAACAGAACTATATACTATAGAAACACTAAGTAATCTACATGTAGGAGCAGGAGATATAAACTTTGGAGTCATAGACAATCAAGTCCAAAGAGATAGCGTTACTAATCTACCAAATATCAATAGTAGTAGCCTAAAAGGTGCGTTTAGAGAGCATTTTTCTGAAGATAATGTAGAGACTTCCAATATGGTTAAATTTATCTTCGGTCAAGAGAATAATTCAAGCGATACCCAAGCAGGAGCATATAACTTTTTTGAAGCACAACTACTTACTAGACCTGTAAGAAGTAGCGTAAAAGCATACTTTAGTGCTACAAGCCCAAGTGTTATAAAGAACTTTTTAGAAGCTGTAGAGAGTTTCAATATAGCGTTTGATGATGGGCTAAAAAAGGTACTAAAAGAGTTGTCTGAGTTAAAACCAAAAAAAGACACTCCGCTTGTATTTGAAAATATTAAAAATACCATACTCGAAGATGAAAAAGCTGAGTATAAAAACTTTGATACTTCTAAGCTAAAAGAGCTTTTAGGAGAAGATATAGCACTATTTGAAGATAGTACTTTTAAAGAACTAGATTTACCAGTATTAGCAAGGAATGCTCTAGAAAATGGTGTAAGTAAAAATCTTTGGTATGAAGAGGTCGTGCCTAAAAAGAGTAAGTTCTTTTTCTTCATAGGAAAACCAGACAATCTTGACAGTGCCGATAAAAAAGAGAAGTTAGATAAGTTTGAGAGAAGCTTTGATGGAGCAGATATAGTCCAATTTGGAGCAAATAAGTCTATTGGGTATGGATTTAGTAGAGTTACAAAGGTTTCACTATGAGTAAAAAAGCCATAGAGAAGTACATACCAAAAGCCATAGAAGTTTTAGATAGAGAGTTTACAGATGGTAAAATCCCATCAGCTTACAATGGCTATATCTCATCGTTTGGGGCTAGTATTATGCAGAGTGGATTAAAACCAACTTTGGCACTATTTGAAAATACAAATGCTTCAACCAAAGAGAATAAAGAATATCTATCGCATCTAATCGTAAAGATTTTAACTGACTCCAACGATGACATATCTCTTTTAAGATATGTAGTAGATAGCACTGAAGATAAAAACTACCTAAAAGAGAAAATCTTAAATATTTCCATAGCCATAAAACTAAGCATTAGAACCTTTAAGCTAGACAAAGGAGAGAAAAATGAGTAGTGCAAATTTAGGTTGGCTCTTTTATAAAGATTACTATAGTGCTATAGATGATTGGACAGAGCCAAAAAAGAGTAAACAAGCCATATCTAAAAAAGTAGATAATCTCATAGCTATAAGCTCAACCGTAGAAGAGACTACAGCTTTAGGCAATACACACTTCAAAGCCACCACCACCTACCCAGGGCTTATTTTAGGAAGTGGAAATGCTCACGAACTGCCAAGTGTTGAGGGTCAAGCTATACTAGGTTTTCACTTTGACTACACTACAGGCTTACCAACTATTCAAGGCTCATCTATAAAAGGAGTGCTAAGAAGTGCTTTTAAACACTCTGAATATATAGTAGAACTTTTAGAAGATAAAATCATAGACATAAAAGCCATAGAGAGTGACATATTTGACAACAACGATATATTTTTTGATGCCCAGATTATAGATGAGACAAATAGCCCTATACAAATCTTAGGAGATGACTACTTGGCTCCTCATGGAGACAACCCTCTTAAAAATCCTATTCCACTTAGATTTATAAAAGTACTACCAAATATCTCGTTTAGGTTTGACTTTGAGCTAAGTGATGGGCTTTTAACAAAAGAGCAGAAACGAAAACTGTTTCAAAATATATTGGAAGATTTAGGATTGGGAGCTAAAACCAATGTTGGGTATGGGAAGTTTGAAAATTTTGATAAATGGCAAACTAAAGAGGAAGTTGAACAAGAAAAAGAGCAGTTGGCTCTTAAAAAGCAGAGAGATGAAGCTAAAAGACTTCAAGACATAGAAGATGCAAAAACAGAAAAAGAGCAAAAAGAAAAAGATGGGATTAATACTCTTTTAGATTGTAAAACTCTAGCTGATGGATTTAAACTTTTAAAAGACTCTTTTGGTAAAAAACCAAATCCAACTACTGAACAAAAAGAGGTTATTCAAGCATATTATAAAAAACAAAAAAACCTCTCTAAATCAGACATAAAAGTATTTAAAAAATATAAAATAGATACATAATGCTAAAAACCCCATACTCCACCATCTTCTCCATAGAAAACCTAAGTGAGGCTTTAAGCCTCATGAAGTCAAAGAGTAGTGGCATAGATAAAGAGTTTTTATCTAACTTTAAATCTAATGCGACTTCTCACCTAAAAACTATACATTATGAGTTAGAGAGTGGTAGCTACACTCCTCAGCCCATCAAGAAGATAAACATACCAAAAAATGATAAAGAGACGAGACCCATAGCCTTAGCTTCTTTGCGTGACAAAGTAGTACAGAGAACTTTAGTAAATGCCATAGAGCCTTACTTTGATAAGCTTATGACTAACAAAAGTTACGGTTACAGAAAAGATAAAAGTACCATAAAAGCCATAGGACGATGTAGAGATTATATTAACAGAGGTCATTTTTGGATATATAAAACAGATATTGAGAACTTTTTTGAGAATATTAACCATAACAGACTTTTAAGTATTTTAGATAGCCATATTGATGATAAAAAGGTAGTGAGACTCATATCTCTTTATTTGCAAAATGGTGGTTTCAGTAGATATAACTATGTAGAACATAAAAATGGAGTACACCAAGGTGACATACTCTCTCCGCTATTAAGCAATATATATCTCAATGAGATGGATAGATATTTAGAGAGAGAGGGTATAGAATTTGTAAGATATGCTGATGATTTTGTACTATTTTTTACAGATAGTAAAAAAATAGAGAAGAGAGTATCTGCTCTTAAAGGATTTCTTAAAACCTTATCGTTAAAACTAGGAGATGAGAAGAGTTATAAGAGTTATATTTTTGAACATGGATTTAATTTTTTGGGTATGTTCTTTTATAAAAAAGAGATTAAGATAGATAATGCTAGGCTACAAAAAAAGTTTTCTTCTATGTTTGAGATAGCCAGAGAAGCTAAAAAACCTAAAGAGTTTGTCAAAAAAATGAACCAGTTTACAGATGGGCTCAGTAGATATTACCTTAAAATAGTTACTCCTGACTCAAAGCAGTTTAGCATGATGTACACTGTACTTATTGATGCTGCTGCTCAGTATGTGTATCTGCAACGAAAATCTACTAAAATAACTACTAAAAAAGCATTTAAAGAGCCATTTATAGACCTTTATCTACTTAAAGAGACAAGTATAACAGAACATAAAGAGAGTGTAGAACGCATTATCTCTAAGGGTTTTGAGAAGTACCTTGCAGGTAAGTCATACACAAAAGATGATAGTAGCATTAAACGTAGTAAACAAAAATATGCTAAGTCATTTGCTTCATCATCTGTACTTTATGTTAGCCAGATAGGAGCTTATTTAGGTATGAATAAAAATAGTATTACAGTTAAGCTTAAGGGGAAAACAGTAGCAAAAATACCTAAAAAACAGTGTGAGCAGATTGTCATAGCAGGTAAAGCTATATCACTTAGTTCTAACATGGTTTACTTGTGTTCTAAAGAGCAGATAGCTATAGATTTTGTAGATGGACGGGATGTACCTTTTGCTTCTATACTTACAGCTAAAAATGCTTACCCAAAAATGGCACTTATGCAGTTAGAGTTGTTAGTCCAAAAGAAAAACCTCTACTTAGCAAAAAAATTTATACAAGGAAAAGCTAAAAATCAACTCAATTATTTGAAATATCTTAACAGATATCATGATGAGCTAGATGTAACCATAGAGAGTATGGAAGTAAAAATAAAACAAAATATTAAAAATGTCCATAGCACATCACAGCTTATGGGGTATGAAGGAGAGATAAGTATGCTTTATTGGCAGTCACTTGTTATTATCCTGAGTGATAAGTCTGACTTTAAGGGTAGGGTAAACAAAGGGGCATCAGACTTGGTAAATTCAGCACTAAATTATGGATATGCTATCTTATATGCTAGAGTCCAAAATGCTTTACATAGGGCTGGTTTGGCTTTACATATATCTTTTTTACACTCTATGCAAGATGGTAAGCCTACACTTGTATATGACATGGTGGAGGAGTTTAGGGCATTTGTGGTTGACAGAGCCATAGTCTCTATGGTCAATAAAAATGAACCTCTTAAGTTAGATAGTAAGAATTTACTTACAAAGAAATCAAGAGAACTTATAGTTAAAAATGTTAAAGAGCGATTGGGTGTTTATACAAAACACAAAAAGGCATCTAAGAAAGTAGAAAATATTATTTTAGATCAAGCATATATGTTGGCAAGACATGTAAGAGGTGAAGACAAATACAAACCATTCATAGGAAAGTACTAATGCAAAGATATGTAGTAACATATGACATTTCAAGTAACAAACGCAGAGTTAAAGTAGGTAATGTACTAGAAGCGTATGGAATAAGAGTGAACTACTCGGTGTTTGAAATAGAAGTTAAAAGTAAAACACAAAAAAAATTATTGGAAAATGAACTTTTAAAGATACTAAATCCTAAAGATGACTCATTGAGGTTTTACAATGTATGTCAAGAATGTGCAAAAAAATCTTGGAGTTTAGGAGAAGAAAATGCACCTTTTGAACGAAACGCAATCTACTATTTTTAATTTTACCTTAAAATGATTTGCGAACTTTTCAAAAGGTAAAAGTTACGCTCTCAGGCTCTTTTAGCTAAAAATTATCTTTTTAAAAAGTTTGTAAATCTACTATATTTTATAAAGTACACATAGATTTGCGAACTTTAAGTTTATTTTAATTTAAAGAGCATTACTACAAGGGCATTTGTAAGTTTAAATTTTACTTAAAATATGGAAACCTAAGGGTATATATTTTTTCTATGTAACATTCACGAACTTTATTTATGTTGCTAAAGCCCTATTATAGGGGCTTTCATGTTGTTTATGCTACTATACTGCAACCAATAGATATGAAAATAAAGGTAGATTTACGAACTTTTTCACAATGTTCCTTAATATCGTACTGTTAACTACAACAATGATAATGCTATACTTCTCAATGTGCTTATATAGCACTATTCCTCAACTACTCGTTGAGGAGGTTATTTCAAGACTATTCTCCATCCACCACATACCGAAATCTTTCAGATTCCTCAACTACTCGTTGAGGAGGTTATTTCAAGACTTTATACCCGTCATCAGTCTGTAGCTTTTTGGCCCAAGCCTCAAATTCCTCAACTACTCGTTGAGGAGGTTATTTCAAGACACTATTAAATGAGTTAAGGGCGAATAGTAACGCCGTAAATTCCTCAACTACTCGTTGAGGAGGTTATTTCAAGACTGGATGCCCAACACATCCACGGCACTATTAAAAGATTCCTCAACTACTCGTTGAGGAGGTTATTTCAAGACTGATTAGCTTGCACAATATTTCTAACAACATCTTCATTCCTCAACTACTCGTTGAGGAGGTTATTTCAAGACTCCTCCTTACAGACTAAGGGACAGTAATTTAGCCCTGATTCCTCAACTACTCGTTGAGGAGGTTATTTCAAGACAGGTAAAAATTACTTGCATGTCTGGTTACACCAATTCCTCAACTACTCGTTGAGGAGGTTATTTCAAGACAAAGCGGCTAGAGCAGCTCTAGCCAGCTCTATTAAGCTCATTCCTCAACTACTCGTTGAGGAGGTTATTTCAAGACACATCTCCTCCTTGGAGTATTGTGAAATTACTTTTACATTCCTCAACTACTCGTTGAGGAGGTTATTTCAAGACACCACGCCGTTCGACATCAAAACGTCTTCAGGACATTCCTCAACTACTCGTTGAGGAGGTTATTTCAAGACACGATTGTATAAGACCCGCCAAGGTGTTCTGAATATTCCTCAACTACTCGTTGAGGAGGTTATTTTATAGTTTTAACCCCTCAATATTAAACCCAATAAAGTGTGGTTATTTAGATGAAGCATCTCATTGGTGATATGCTAGTGCTAGAGATTATGAAGGGAGAAGTTGTTAGTGGAGATTGAGAGATTTTGGTAATTTATAGTTGTGTATGCATTCCCACGTATAACGTGAGAACGAGAAAAAGTGTAGCTAGTTGTTGTGTTAGAATTTAGATTTTACTCTTTTTACATTCCTTGAATAGTATTATTTAAAAAGAGTCCTAAGATGATGATGAGGCTTATTCCTGCTGATTTGGTGTAGAGTTTATTGGCAGTTATAAAGACTAGTAGTAGGGTTGCTATTATCATGGTTGCTATGTCAAAGATGTACATAGATACATCTATAGTTAGAGGGTTTACAAAGGCAGCTGCTCCTAAAACTACTGTGGTATTTGCCATGTTTGAACCGATGATATTACCTATAGCCATGTCAACTTTGCCTTTCATAGATGCAGAGATACTTACGACTAACTCTGGTAGTGATGTACCCAAAGAGATCATAATAATACCAATAATCCATTCGCTAATACCAAAATCTCTTGCTATCTCCGAAGCACTCTCTACTGTAAAATGTGCACCAACAATTACTAAAATAAAACCACCTAAAAGTACAGGAATAACTTTTGACCATGAAAAGGTACTCATGTCAAAGCTCTCTTCGTCGTCATCTTCTGGTACATCTTTAGCATCTTGAAGTAAAAAGAGTACGTATGACCCCATAAGTAGTAGTAGAAGCATTGCGTCAAATCTTGATATAACACCATCGAGTATCATAAGTATAAAGACAAGTACAGGAACCAATGCCCATGTACTGTCTTTAGCAAAAAAGTCTCTTTTTGGGTTAATATTCTTAGAGATAATAAATACAGTAGATAGAACTAGAGTAATATTGAGTATATTACTTCCTATAACATTTGCTACGGCTATTTCTGCTTTACCGTCCATACTTGCTGCGATACTCGCTGCCATTTCAGGTAGAGATGTACCTAGTGCAATAAGTGTCGCACCGATGATAAACTCTGGTATCTTAAACTTTAAAGCGATATGCTCACTCTGATCAATAATCAAATCAGCACCCCAAATCAATACGCCCATGGCGATAACAAAAATGACAAAATCCATTACTATCCTTTATATAATTAGTGATTTACTCTTACGATAAGACTTGAAGGTAAGTCAAAAGTTTTGATAAGCTCTTTCTCTTTCTCTCTCATCTCACCATTATCTGTCTCATGGTCAAACCCTAAAAGGTGAAGAAGCCCATGAATAAAAAGGAGTGAAAGCTCATCTTGTATGGTGTGTCCAAACTCTTCAGCTTTTGCCCTTACAAACTCTTCAGAGATAACAATAGACCCCAACGGCATACCAAAAATAGTCGCTTCAGTAAAAGAGGTATCCATAGGAAAACTTAGTACATCTGTAGGACTATTTTTACCTCTATGCTCTTGGTTAAGTTCTTGAATAGATGCATTATCTGTAATGATAAGCTCTATCTCTTTTGTGGTGATACTTTGGGCTATATTTTCAAGCTTATCCCTCTCTATAGGAAGAGTTGTTTCATTTTCTAAATCTATTATATTCATGCGGAAGTTTACCTAAATGTTAGTAAAATGGTGTTAAATAAAAGATATCATAAAAAGAGTATTTTCATTAGCTTAAGATTTACCTTAGATAAGAAGAATGTATGATAAAATTATTGCTAAGGTATAAAAAGGATATTTTTGAAAATAGCAGATAAAAAAGCACTTAAAAGAGAATCTATTATTCAAGTTTCTTTGCAACTATTCTCCTCTCATGGATTTCATAGAACAACCATTCCTGATATTGCTAAAAAACTTGGGATGAGTGTGGGAAATCTTTATAACTATTTTTCATCTAAAGATGTTTTAGCTAAGGAGATTATAAAATACACTTCTGAGGTTTTAGGTGATGAAATACGTGCAGTAAATATGTTAGAAATTTCATCTAAAGATAAAATAGAAAAAATTGTGACTATCTATTTTACTATGGCAAAAGAGAAACCAGAGATGATAGAGTACTTTTTACGTGTCTATCTTTCTCACCGTGAAGTTTTTAAAGATGGTTGTGAAGGTATGACTTGTGTAAGTGGGTTTATTACCGAAATTATGATTTTCTTTGATGATGGTGTAAGTTCTGGAGAATTAAGAAATCAGGACTTTTTTTCTGCTTTTGGGCTTTTTATGGGTTATTTGGGTGGAATGGTTTTTTTAAAAGGTGAAGAGATACTTCCTCACTCTTTAGATGATTATATTGAAGATATATCACGTAATATCTACGCGGCACTTAAGAGTGAATAATGAAGAAGCCTAAACTCCTTTGGCTTCAGTCTATTACCTGTAATGGAAATACGCACTCTTTTTTAAACCATCCTGAACTTTTTTCTATTTTATCTCACTTTGAACTACTTTATCATCCTGTGTTGGAAACAGCTCATAGCTTAGAAGATTTAAATGCCAAGAGGTTAACGTGTGATATTTTAATTTTAGAGGGTTCTTTTAAAAAGAATGGTGTAAAAAAATTGGGGATAGAAGTACTTGATGTAGTGGAATATTATGCAAAAGAAGCAAAGCATATTATTACGGCAGGTACATGTGCTACATTTGGTGGTATGTTTAAGACATATGACCCTGAAAATATTTCAGGATTTTGTTACGATGAAGAGGAACAAACGTCACGTTATGAGATGTATGCTTCAAAGCTTATCTCTTTGCCTGGCTGTCCTATTCACCCAAAGTGGCTCTCTTATGTTCTGATGATGTTAGTATATGATAAAAAAATACCACTAGATACAATGCATCGTCCCCAAGAACTTTACAATATTACTGTACATACAGGATGTAGTCGTAATGAGTACTTTGAATGGAAAGTTGATACTAAAGGGTTTGGGCTAAAAGAGGGGTGTCTATTTTATGAACAAGGGTGTCAAGGACCATATACACGAGGAAGTTGCAATAAAATATTGTGGAATGATGTAAGTTCTAAGACTATTGTAGGTACGCCATGTTTTGGATGTACTGAACCTACTTTTCCAAAAACAGCACTTTTCTCAACTAAAACTAATATGGGGATACCTGCAAAAATGCCTTTAGGTGTTCCAAGGCGTGCCTACCTAACTGCTACGGGTATTGCAAAAAGTTTTAAGATTAAACGCTTTGAAGAGAGGATTATTACGTATGAAGATTAAACAACTCATAGAAAAAATAGAAGGAGAAGCAGAACTTGACTTTACCTTTAAAAATGGAAAAATAGAAGATGTTCAAATTAATTTTGGATTTTATAGAGGGATTGAAGATATTTTAGTGGGTAAAGATCCTCGTGATGCACTTGTGATTACGCCTAGAGTGTGTGGTATCTGTAACCATGCCCATCTTTTAGCATCGGTGAGGGCTTTAGAAAATGGCTATGAAAATAGTGGCATTAAAGTAAAAATAAGTAGTAAAGCCAATGATATACGTGAGTTTACCCTTGCTTGTGAACTGATACAAAACCATACTAAATGGTTTTACATGACTATTTTACCGCAACTTGAAAAACTTTTAAAAGAGCAAAGTGGTGAGAACTATGCCCTTAAAGCCTCTTATTTATCTTCTAAAATTACTAAAGCATTGGCAATCTTTGCAGGGCAGTGGCCTCACTCAAGTTATGCAGTACCTGGTGGTGTAACTTGTGACCCTACCTATGTTGATGTTATGCAGGCACAAAGTCTCATTGATGAATCAATTCGTTTTTTTGAACAGATAATTACAAAAGTTCCATTTGAAGAGTATTTAGCACAAGATTCATTAAACTCTTTACATGAAATTGGTGGAGATTTTGGAAGAGTACTGTACCTTATGGGTATGAATAATATGGCACAGATGGGATACAGCTACGATAGATTTATAGTCTTTGGGACATGTATGTTTTCTCAACCTGGTAAATCTATGGCAACAACTGTTTCAAATGTAGATGTAAGTTATGTAGAGGAGACACTACAAAAAGGGAGTGTAGCCAAAGCAGTAAATTATAAACAAAAACTCTATGAAGTAGGACCCTTGGCTCGTGCCATGGTAGCCAAAGAACCACTCATAAAAAGCTTACATAAACGCTATAAAGATTCATTAATAACGCGTGTATTTGCTAGAGTACATGAGATAGCTCTTTTGTTAGACTACAGTAAAAATCTTTTAAATAATTTAGTATTGGATGAACCATCTTGTACTTTACCTAATGAGATACCTCTTACAGAATTTGAAGGCGTAGGAGTAGTGGAAGCTGCAAGAGGTTCACTTATTCATAAAACTTCAGTAAAAGAAGGAAAGATAGAAAATTATGAAATTATAGTACCTACACAATGGAACTTGAGTAATGGTAATGTACAAGAGAAGGGTATTGCATCTAAAGCGATGATTGGAAGTTTAACAACCCATGAGGCAGAGTTTATCTTTAAAGCATTTGATGTCTGCTCAGTCTGTACGACACAATAGATCTCTTTTTACATCAAATAGGAGTAAAAATCTCCTATTCATTGTAACAATTTCACTTTGCAATTATCCTTATAATCTATAAAATGAATAACTATTCACTTTAAATTAAGTTTACTTTTCTTAGAATACTGAATGATTATTCATTTTTAAAAGGAGAAGCAATGGGTGTCGATAAACAAGATTCGGTAAAAAGCCTTTTTACTGCACAAAGTGCAAAGGTAAACACCAACAGAGGAGATGCATATTATCAAGAATTATATGCACAATGTAGAGGTAGATTAGATGAGCTTAAAAAATTAGCTCCACTAAACAATAGAATGGACTTTAAAGAGAGTATTGAAGATGAGGGGCTTGAGAGACGAGATTTCTTAAAGTGGGCATCTGCAACGACTGCAATGCTTATGTTACCTGCTTCTTTTACTCCACTTGTAGCTGAAGCTGCGGTGATGATGAATAGAGTACCAGTCATTTGGATTGAACTCTCTGACTGTGCAGGAAATACAGAAGCTCTTATTCGTTCTGATGGACCAAAAATTGATGAAATTATTTTAGATATTATCTCTTTAGAGTTCAATGAAACACTTCTCGCAGCTTCTGGTCATCAAGCTGAAAAGCAGTTAGAAGAAGCAGTAGAACACTTTAAAGGGAAGTATTTACTCTTTGTTGAGGGTGCAGTTCCTATGGGACTAAATGGTCAATATGGTACTCTTGGAGCAAGTGGAGAGACTTTTCATGATCATCTTCAACGTTTAGCAAAAGATGCAGCAGCTATTGTTGCAGTAGGATCTTGTGCAACCTTTGGTGGTATTCCTGCAGCTGCTCCAAATCCAACTGATGCAGTGGGTGTGATGGATGTTGTAAAAGGTAAGCCTATTATTAACATTCCTGCATGTCCTGCAAATCCATCTAACATGGTAGGGGTTATTCTTCACTATGTACTTACAGGTGGTATTCCAGAGTTAGATTCATTACTACGTCCTAAATTTGCATTTGGTTATCGTATCCATGATAACTGTGAGAGACGTGCACATTTTGATGCTGGTGAATTTGTAGAAGAGTGGGGTGATGAAGGGGCTAAAAATAACTTCTGTTTATACAAAGTAGGATGTAAAGGTCCTATGACATTTAATAACTGTTCTATTGTTCGTTACAACGAAGGGGTCAACTGGCCTGTAGGTGTAGGACGTGGATGTATTGGGTGTTCAGAACCAGATTTCTGGGATAAATATGCTTATGAAAGACCAATGGCAAATGCACATATAAAAGCACCAACAGGTGGTGTTGAAAAAACTGTAGATGAGTTTGGTTTAGGGTTACTTACAGCAGCAGGTGTTGGAATTGCAATGCATGCTGCAGCAAGTGTAGTAGCAGGTAAAAAAGAGAATGAAGGAGAGGCATAATGGCAAAAAAACATATTATCGTTGACCCGATAACAAGGATTGAGGGACACCTTAGAGTAGAAGCAATAATAGATGAAAATAACCAAATTGTAGATGCATATACATCATCCACAATGTTTAGAGGTATGGAGACTATTATGATGGGGCGTGACCCTAGAGATTGTGGTTTAATGGCTATGCGTATTTGTGGTGTATGTACAGGTACTCACTACCAAAGAAGTATTGAAGCAGTTGAAGATGCTTTTAATATCACTATTCCAAAGAATGCACGTTTGGTACGTAACTTAATTCAAGGAGCTTTATATGCTCACGATCACTTAGTACACTTTTATCATCTACATGCATTAGATTTTGTAGATGTTGTAGATGCAACGAAAGCAGACCCAGCAGCAACTGCAAAAGAGGCTGTAAAGTGGGCAGAAGCTTCTGGACACAAACCTTTTATCTCAGCAGAAGCAGATTTTAAAGCGGTACAAGAGAGATTGGTTAAGTTTGTAAAAGAGGGACGTTTAGGAATCTTTGGTAATGGTTATTGGGGAAATCCTAACTATAAACTTACTCCTGAACAGAATCTTATTGGGGTAACACATTACCTTAAAGCACTTGACATTCAAAGAGACCTTGCAAAAATGCAAGCGATTTTCGGTGGTAAGAATCCACATCCACAAAGTATTGTTGTTGGTGGGGTAACATGTGTACAAGATATTAAAAACCCAGCAAGAATAGCTCTCTTTAAAACGTTACTTAAAGAGGGAAGAGAGTTTATTAAGGGTGCATATCTTCCAGATGTTTATATGGCTGGTACGATGTATTCTAAAGAAGCAACAGATTCATCGGCAACTTACACAGCAACAAAAGGTAAAGGTGTTGGTGGAACAGGTGGGGGAATTCTAAACTATTTAAGTTATGGTGACTTTAAACTTGATGATACTGGTTTTTACCATGCTGAAGATTTATTCCCTTCTGGAATAGTAATGGGTGGAGATGTAAGTAAAGTGATTGAAGTTGATGCCGCTAAAATTACAGAAGATGTTGCTCATGCTTGGTATGAGGGAACAGGTGCTCCTGAACATCCATATGTAGGGACAACAATTCCTAAATATACAGGTCTTGAGAAAAAAGAAGATGGATATGCTTACTTAAAAACAGAAGAGAAGTATTCTTGGATTAAAGCTCCACTTTACAATGGTGAAAAGATGGAAGTAGGTCCTCTAGCACGTATGGTTATTGGTTATGCTAAAGGCGATAAGAGAATTACAAAATATGTAGGTAATTTCTTAAAGCGTTCAGGTCTTCCTATTACCGTACTCTTCTCAACAGTTGGACGTACAGCAGCACGTGCTATTGAGACCGAACTTATGGTTGATGTTATGCTTGAATGGGTAGATGAACTTGCTAAAAATGTGGCTATGGGTGATGATAGTACATGGACAGAGTTTGACTTTGATGAGGTTTCTAAAGATTGTAGAGGTGCAGGTATGGCAGAAGCTCCAAGAGGAGCATTAGGTCATTGGATGGTAATTAAAGATGGTAAGGTTAAAAATTATCAAGCTATTGTTCCTTCTACTTGGAATGCAGGTCCTAGAGATGAAAAAGGACAATTAGGTGCGTATGAAGCAGCACTTATTGGAACAAAAGTAGCTGATCCTGAGCAACCACTTGAAATTATTAGAACTATCCATAGTTTTGACCCATGTATTGCTTGTGCTGTACACGTGGTAGATACTAATGGTAAAGAGTTAGCTGTCTATAAAGTTGACCCTAACTGTACATTCTAAGGAGTCTGTTATGAAAACAACAGAATATAAAAGAGTTAAACGTATGACCCCAGCGATGAGAATTATTCACTGGGTCAATGTTATATCTATGGCAGTAGCAATTATTACAGGTATGTATATTGCAGCTCCATATTATCAGTCATTTATTGCAGATAGTGCAGTAGATAAATATGTGATGGATTGGAATAGATGGGGACACTTTATTGTGGCTATTATTTTTGATGTGACTTCTATTATTGTGGCATATCTCTATTTCTTTTCACGTTTTGAAAAGCCATGGAAAAAAGTTATCCCAACTGTGGCAAATATTAAAGAGTTCTTTGCCGTATTGATAAATTTACTTACACTTAATAGAAGTAAGAATTTTGATTCAACGCATGCAGATAGTTTTAATACTGTCTATTTTACCTTTTTTCACATTCTTTTAGCGTGGATGTTGATTACTGGATTGCAACTGTATGTACATGCCTTCCCTCATGGTGAGAGTAGTATTGGTACATGGTGGCCCTCAATGTTACACTTAGCAACTGATTGGTCACTACCTGTAAGTTCATGGATTATTGGTTCTACTGCTACAGGTGTGAATGTAATGGACGTACGTATTGTTCACCACTATACAATGTGGATTATTATTGTATGGGTTGTATTTCACATCTACTACCAAGTATGGAGAACTATTTTCTGGAAAGAGGGAGATATCTCAATTGCCTTTGGTGGAGATAAATTTGTAAAGAAAGATAAAAAAGCTTAGGCTTTTTATCTTCTAAGGATAGTAATGAATAAAAAAATAGCTCTTATTGGTATGGGAAATATTATGTTTCATGATGAAGGTCTAGGAACATATCTTGCTAAATATCTGGAATATAATTATCAGATACCTCAAAATTTAGAGATTGTAGATGGAGGGCTTTTAGGATTTTCATTAATGACTTACTATCAGGAATTTGATAAGATACTTATAGTAAGTACCAATTCTAAAGAGGGATTAGCAGGTAGTATTTCTAGTTACAGTGGAGAAGAGATGATGGCTATGGGTACTACACGTCAAACAGCTAATGAAGTGGAACTAACAATGATGTTAGAGATTTGTTCTTTTCATGAAGAGATGGGTGAGGTGGAACTTATCACGATGATTCCTAAAGATATTATAGATGTTTGCAATGGATTAACCTCTACTGTATTACAAAAGATGCCAGAACTTTTAGATGTAACATTAGATGCATTAAAAGAAGAAGATATTATCTTACAACCTAAAGAAAAAATGATTACCTTTGATGAAGTAATTCATCAAGTAGCCAATCCTATGACACAAAGAATGTCATAGGAAGAGCTATTTAGTACACAGCTAGAACCAAATAAAGTAATTTTTTATCCAAAATATTCATGCAACCTCCTTTAAATTGCATTATACTTGTTTGGCTTCTAGTTGTGTAGTGAATAACTTCTAATTTAACCCCATAAGGATTTTTATGTATTTTATTTTTGAGATAGCCTTTACCTCTAATAAACCCTATATTACAACTACTATCGAAGCCTATGCTAAAAGTGTAAAGATGCACATTGAAGTCATGCATACTGCTGAAGCTATTATATTAGTATTCCAAAAAGATGATGCAAAGCTTGAGAGTTTTTTACTTGGTCTTGATGAGCGTCTTCCTGCTTCTCTTTTTTTAAATGGAAGTAAACACTACTTTTCAGAAACTAAACCTGATAAAGCACTTTTAAAACATATTAGTGTTCCACTCAATATTTCACTCTGTCCTAGTTGTCAAAAAGATATGTTTGATGTAAGCTCTTCTCTTTACTACTACCCTTTTACTTCGTGTAATAGTTGTGGAGCACAGCACCCTTTTGTTACAGCATACCCTTTTAGCCGAGAAAACTCAACAATGAAATTTCTAGTACCTTGTCAAAACTGCCAAGAGGAGTTGAAGTCTAACCCTTTTCGTAAAGAGTATCCTCTTATCTCTTGTGTGGATTGTGGTATTACAGTAAAAATGAATGATGGAAAATCAGAACGTTATGCTAACGATAAAGGAAGTTATAGAAAACTTTTTGAAGTAAGTGCTGCTTCCATTGCAAAAGGTAAAAGTGTTCTAATGAAAACTACCAATGGCTACCGAAAGTTTTTTAAACCAGAGATTTCTATGTCATTGATTAATTCATTGTTACTTATCACCGATTCAAAAGCTTTAAATGAACATATGATGATGGTAACACAAGAGTTTAATGCTCTGCTTAGTATAGAAAGACCTATTGTACGTATCTCTACTAAGAGTGATGAGATGAAAGCACTTTATGGTTCTACGGCACTTACAAAATATCCTGATGATGGTATGACTATGCTTCTTGCACGAGAACTTATAAATGTAGGTTTAGGATATATCTCTTATGAAGAGTGTACGGCTGAAACTCAGGCAGATTTTTTAGTAGATTTTGATATGCCTGTAGAGTTTCAAAAAGATATTAAGCTTTTTATCAATCAAGATACAAAGTTCTTTATCTCTGGGGAACGTGTAGTATTTCCTTCTGTAGTTATGACACATAAAGAGGTAGTTAGTGTTGCACATCATTTAGCCGCAGTAAAAGTAGAGGATGTTATGGTTATAGATGCTATGGAGCGTTTTGAGAGTATGCAAACTCCTCAGATAAATATTTTAGATGAGGAAGTATTTGAGAGTAGGCACTCTAACGAAAAACGATTTGAACAGTATAAAGCTTCTATGCTCTCTGTGTTGTCAGAACATAATCAACTTGGAAAAAAGTCTATAGGTATTCATTTTGATGAAGCACTCTATTTTCTTTACTACAATGGAAAAGAGGTTATGAATGTAGTACCACCTAACCCTTTTGATGCAAACAATATGTTTGAACATATTGCAAGTTTACGTGAAGGCTCTGAACGGTTAGTGGAAAACTATAAAAAACAGTATCCAAAAGTGATAGAACGTCTTAATAATTTAGAGGCTCATAAAGATCTTTTTAGTGTAACAGCTATTATGTTGGGTATAGAAGATGAGAGCTTTGAAGGTATCTCTTCTGTGGCATTGAGTTTTTTAGGTAAAGGTGGTATTCAGATAGATACTCGTGTGAATGACAACCGTTTTGACAACTATGCCTTTTTAGCAAGTATTATGAGTTACCAGTTAGGTACTGTAGAAAAAGAGTTGATGTGTTATAGTATTTATGAGTCATTTGGAGATTATATCTCAGAAGTAGTTTCTCAACTTATGGGTAAAACTAAGGCTGACAATATTACTCTAACAGGAGAAACCTTGGCAAACCAAGCACTCTATGCTAGAATACAAAGACATATGGGCAGAAAAAACCTACTGTTCCCAAAAAACTACCCAATAGGCAAGGAGTGTGCAGTTTATGGTGGTATCTACCTATAAAATTACAGTTAAAGGTACTGTACAAGGGGTTGGGTTCCGTCCCTTTATCTATGCTTTATCTGAGCGTTATTTAGTTACAGGTACAGTTACAAATAACAGTAACGGTGTTGAGATACTACTTAACACAGATAGCCTTACCCTTAAACAATTTCTCACAGCTATAGAGTATGAATATCCACCATTAGCCTCTGTAGATAATATACATTATGAAGAATTACCCTATCAAGTATTTGATGACTTTCAAATTATGACAACCAGAGAAGTTGGAGATATTACCGTTAATATCCCTCCAGATGTAAGTATTTGTACTGAATGTGAAACAGAGCTATTTGACCCAACAAATCGTCGTTATGGTTATCCGTTTATTACTTGTACTCATTGTGGGGTACGTTATTCTATTATTTATGATTTACCTTATGATAGAGTGCATACCTCTATGAAGTTTTTTAAGATGTGTAAAGTGTGTAAAGCTGAATATAGCAACCCCTTAGATAGACGCTATCATGCTCAACCTATAGGTTGTTGGGAGTGTGGACCAAAACTGACACTCATAGATAACATAGGTCAAAATATACCCTCTTCATCAATAATAGATGAAGTAGTAAAACTTATTTTAGAGGGAAATATTTTAGCTATTAAAGGGGTTGGTGGTTACCATTTAGTTTGTGATGCAACAAATGAAGACGCTATTGAAAAATTAAGAGATAGAAAACAACGACCTACGAAGCCATTTGCTGTGATGGTAAAAGATATACCTATGGCTAGAGAATTGGCTAAGATAAATGAAAAAGAAGAAGCGTTATTAACTTCTAAAGAGAGACCTATCGTTATTGTTGGAATGAAGAGAACTTATGTGGGTATTGCACCTAATATTTCTCGTATTGGACTCTTTTTACCATATACGCCACTGCACCTACTCATACTAAACAAACTCAATCGTCCTCTTGTCGCTACTTCTGCAAATGTTACAGATGAGCCTATTTGTACAAATTTGGAGGATTTGGAAAAATTACAAGGGGTGTATGACTATGTGTTAGAACATAATCGTGACATTGTGAATGGTTGTGATGATTCTTTGGTGATGGTAGTAAAAGAACAGCAAGTTATTCTTCGACGTGCTAGAGGGTATGCCCCTGTTAGCATTAAGTTACCTTTTGAACTAAAGCACAATGTACTTGCCCTAGGAGCTAATCAAAAAAGTACTATAGCCATTGGTTTTGATAATCAAGTCATACTCTCTCCTCATATTGGAGATTTGAATAGTATTGGTTCAGTGGAGTATTACAAGAAGAATATAAAAACACTAGAAAGAATGTATCACTTTAAAGCAGATGTAATAGCCCATGATATGCATCCCCAGTATGAGAGTACAAAATATGCTAAACGTTATGTTGAAAAACGTACTATACAAAAAGTTCAACATCATTATGCCCATATTTTAGGTGTGATGGCAGAAAAACAGCTAAGAGGTAAAGTCTTTGGTGTAGCATTTGACGGTACGGGTTATGGTGATGATGGTAAACTTTGGGGTGGAGAGTTTATAGTGTGTGACTATGAAGGCTATGAGAGAGTAGCTCATTTAAACTACTTCAAACTTTTAGGTGGAGCAAAAGCCATTAAAGAGCCTAGACGTGTGGCTCTGAGTTTACTTTTTGATTTCTATGGAGAAGATACCCTCACACTTAATAATCCAACCATCCAATCCTTTAACTTTGCAGAGTTAAAAACTTACTTTCTAGCATGGAAAAAAGGACTCAATACCCCTGAGAGTTCCTCTGTAGGACGACTATTTGATGCTGTTGCTTCACTACTAGGTATCTGTCAAGTCATGAGTTTTGAGGGAGAGAGTGGCATGATGATGGAATCGTTATATGATAGTTCTGTAGTAGGATATTATAACTTTGGATATGAAAATGGAAAGATAAATTTTCTTTCTATCATAGAAGAGATGTTAGCTGAACATAACACTACCATAGCTATTTCAAAGTTTTTTCACACGCTTGTAGAAATGATAGCCATTGTCTATGCCCCTTATAATTTGCCGTTGGTACTTAGTGGAGGTGTGTTTCAAAATAGAGTGCTTTTAACTTTGGTGTTAGAGAAGTTTCCCGAAGCTATCATCTCCAATGCTACTCCTCCTAATGATGGAGGGATTGCTTTGGGACAAGTGGTAAAATTAGCTTGACATAATCCCAAATAACGAAATAGAAAAACACCAAACAAGAGGAAGTAGCGTATAATAGGATAAAAGAAAGACAAAAGCGACACTAAACACTTTCACCCATTAGGTGAA
>Ga0256838_1000419_pt1 | contig 26811 bp, 30 predicted proteins | sample 4571419metaG_FD_185978 | JGI IMG/M metagenome (GOLD analysis project Ga0256838, IMG submission 185978) | Hydrothermal vent microbial communities from Guaymas Basin, Mexico - 4571-419 | ecosystem: Environmental > Aquatic > Marine > Hydrothermal vents | place: Mexico: Guaymas Basin | collected...
ACATAAATGGACGGGCAGGAAATTCTTCCATATTTTTAACTCCCGCCTCAAACCAAGTTTTAGTAGCAATCATTTTAGCGCCAATCATTGCCGGCACTCCCGTTGTATAACTTACACACTGAGCCCCTACTTCTCTAAAAGCACACTGATGGTCGCAAATATTGTAAATATAATATCTTTTTTTCTCTCCGTTTTTATATCCTGTAACCACTACCCCGATATGGGTTTGTCCTTTTGTTCTAGGTCCTAGACTTGCGGGGTCTGGAAGCACTTTTTTTAGAAACTCCATAGGGCTTATTTCGCAGTTTTCACAAACTTTTATAGGTTCGATACTTGTCATTCCTACGTTTTGTAAAGCTCTTAAATGCCACAGATATTTATCGCTGAACGTCATAAAAAATCTCGCTCTTTTAATGCTTGGGAAATTTTTAGTTAAGCTTTCAAGTTCTTCATGGTATAAAAGATAGCTTGGGAATTTTCCGACTTTCGGATACTCCCACTCAAACTTAACGCTCATAGGCTCTATCTCTTTCCACTCTCCGTTTTCGTAGTATTTACCTTTTTGGGTAATTTCTCGGATATTGATTTCAGGGTTAAAGTTTGTAGCAAAAGGATATCCGTGGTCTCCTGCGTTACAGTCAAGAATATCTAAATATTCAATCTCATCAAGAAGCTCTTGAGCTGCATATGCCGTAAATACGTTCGTAACCCCCGGGTCAAAACCGCTTCCAAGAAGTGCCATAAGACCTCTTTTTTTAAATTCTTCATCTTTTGCCCATTGTTCTTTATATTCGAATTTAGCCTCATCAGGGTGTTCGTAATTTGCCGTATCCACATAATGAGCTCCGGCTTTTAAACAGGCGTCCATAATAGCCAGGTCCTGGTAGGGAAGTGCGACGTTTAGTACGATATCGCTTTTGGTATCTTCAATAAGTTTTGCCGTAGCATCAACATCCATAGCGTCAATTTCCGCTGTTTTTACTTCAACACCTAATCTTTCTTTAATATCTTTTGCTATTGCGTCGCATTTGCTTTTTGTGCGGCTGGCAAGTGTAATATTTTTAAAAATATGGTCGTTCATTGCAGCTTTAAACGTAGCAACTCTTCCAACTCCTCCGGCTCCTATAATTAATAAATTACTCATTTTTGCTCCTTTGTTTGTCCTTCTTTATCCCAAAAAAACACGATCCATTTATCAGTTTTTTTGCTAAATATATCCGGCATTACTTTTGTATGGTCTTTATAAAAAATTGTAAGAGTTTTAAATTCAACTTCTGGATATAAACTTTTTAAAGTTTTTAAAACTTCTTCTAATGTTTCACCGCTGTCGCTGATATCATCAAGCAGCAAAACTTTTTTTTTGTTTTTTAAATCGGGGATATTGAAAATTTTCGGTTTCCCTAATTTTTTTTCATTTTCATAAGATATTGCGTTTAGAGAATAAATTTCGCGCATATCTAATCTTTCGGCTAAAAAATGTCCGATTGTCATTCCGCCTCTGGCAATTGCCAAAAGAGTATCGGGGTTATACTCTTTTATTTGAGGCTCTAAAACTTCTAAATCATTCATAAATTCATCATATTTATAATAATATTTTTCCATTATTTAACCTCTATAACCTTAATAGGAAGTCCCTGTTTTTCCATCTCTTCAAAGAAAGGTTTGGCATCAAACTCTTCTACATTGTGAACACCTTCTTTCCACCAGATTCTCTTAGCCATAAGTTTACATCCGATAATTGCGGGTACTCCCGTTGTATAACTTACGCAGTGAGCTCCCGTTTCTTCTATAGCTTTTTCATGGTCACAGATATTATAGATGTAGTAGGTCTTATTAACTCCGTCTTTTTTACCTTTTACCACTACACCTATATTTGTTTTACCTTTGTAATTTTTGACTAAATCCTGTGGGTCTGGTAGTACTTTTGCCAAAAATTGTAGAGGAGATATTTTACATCCTTCACATATTTCAATTGGTTCAATACTAAACATTCCTACGTTTTTAAGTGCGTTGAAGTGATAAAGATACTGGTCGCTAAAACACATATAAAATTTTGCGCTTTTTAAATTTGGAAAATGTTTTACGATACTTTCAAGTTCTTCATGCCAGATAAGAATGCTTGTAGCTTCCCCGCATTCAGGGTATTCGTGTTTTACTTGAATTTCAAAGGGTTTTGTTATTTTCCATTCACCGTTTTCCCAGTACTTACCCGGAAGATTCAGCTCTCTTAAGTTTATTTCAGGGTCGAAATTTGTAGCAAACGCTCTTCCGTGACTTCCGAAATTACAGTCGTATATTTCGACTTCTTCCAGCTCGTCCAAAAGATAATCGGCTGCGTATTTAACCATTATTGAAGTAACACCCGGGTCAAAACCGCACCCAAGAAGAGCCATTGTATGAGCTTTTTTAAAATCTTCATCAAGCGCCCACTGAAGGTCGTAATAAGTATCCGGATTATCTTCCGTCTCAGCCAATGCCGTATCTAAATACGCCGCACCGGTTTTAATACAGGCGTGCATGATAGGTAGATTTTGATATGGAAGTGCTACATGACATACGATATCGATATTTTCTTTTTTTATTAATTCTATTACGTTTTCTTCTTTATTGGCATCAAGTGAATATGTTTTAATATCAATTCCTAATTTTTCTTTAATATCTTTTGCTATTTCGTCGCATTTGCTTTTCGTGCGGCTTGCCAATACTATATTTTCAAAAGTATCTCTGTTTTTTGCCGCTTTAAAAGCACTGACTCTTCCGACGCCGCCGGCACCGATTATTAACAGGTTTGCCATATCACTCCTTTTTAAAAAAATTATAACATTTTTTGTGATATAATCACTAAAAAAAGGTATTTTATGAAAGTATCTTTAATACAGCAGGAATTTAAGGAAAATAAGGCCGATACGATATCTCATACTTTAGACATGATTAAAAAAGCAAAAGGCGAGCTTGTTATTCTTCAGGAACTTCATCAAAGCGAATATTTTTGTAAATGTGAAGATACTAAGTTTTTTGATTATGCAGAGAATTTTAACGAAGATGTGGAATTTTGGAGAAAAGTAAGTGAAGAGCAAGATATCGTACTAGTTACTTCTTTGTTTGAAAAAGTAATGGATGGGATTTATTACAATACGGCAGTAGTTTTTGACAGAGGAAAAATAGCCGGAAAATACAGAAAAACGCATATTCCGGATGACCCCGGATTTTATGAGAAATTTTACTTTACTCCTGGTGATGAGATTGAACCTATTGATACATCTGTGGGTAGGCTTGGCGTTTTGGTGTGTTGGGATCAGTGGTATCCTGAGCCAGCAAGGATTATGGCACTAAAGGGAGCGGAGATTTTAATTTATCCGACGGCGATAGGATGGCTTATGTGTCCTGAGGATAGAATTGACGAGCTTTGCGAAAAAGAAAACACACCTGAAGAAAAAGAAAAAATGCTAAACGCATGGATAAGCGTTCAAAGAGGGCATGCGGTGGCAAACGGAGTATATGTGATAGCGGTTAATAGAGTTGGGCGTGAAAAAGACCCGTCCGGTGTGCTTGGCGGTATTGAATTTTGGGGAAACAGTTTTATTTTCGGTCCTCAAGGGGAAGAGCTGGCAAGAGGTGGAATTAATGAAGAAATTATAGAAGCCGATATAAATTTAAGTAAAGCTGCCGAAGTTAGAAAAATATGGCCGTTTTTTAGAGACAGAAGGATAGAAATTTACGATTGTTTGAAAAAGAGGCATTGTATAGGAGATTAATGTGAAGTTTTTTATTATTTTTATTGCGGCTGTATTATATGCCGGGGTAAACGTATATTTACCGAAAAAAGCGAATATTTCTTTACCAATTGATTACAACTGTATAAAATATAATTATATCAATGAAATAGATTTGAATAATTCTTTAGCTATAGTGGATTATAATAAGTTAGATTGGATAATTAAGAAAAAAGACATCCAGATTATAACTCCTATAGAAAATTTAGACCAGTATATCGTATCTAAAGTGCCTTTTGAAACTATTCATACAATAGCAAATCCCACTCTTCCGGTGAAAATTTTTTTTTCCGCTTTGAGCGATGAATATGAATATATAAATATACCTTTTAAAGAATTTATTTATTCCAATGTAGATGCCATCATAAGAGATAAGAAAGCGGAAGGTTTTTATAATTATTCGCTTAAAAAACTTGGTATGGACTTTAACAGATATTTTTTGATAGGAAAAATAAATTTCATTAAAAGGCATAAAAAAGATATAGATTTTCTTAATTTTTATCTATTGGAAAATTATAAAGGAAATCCGAAAAATCTTTATGAATCTCTGATATTAACTTCTTATTATCTGAATAAAAAAATAGATTTATGTAATAAACTTACATATAAATGTCAGAGTGAAATATTTGAAAAATCCAAAGTATTGAAGGTAATCGTAACTCCTAACTGGCCGCCTTTTGATATCTATGAAAAAGGGCACTTAAAAGGAATCGGAATTGATTTTTGGAAACTTATAGCAAAAAAAGCCAAATTAGAATATGAATTTGAAATAGAACCGGTATGGGTAAACGTATTAAACGCCATTAAAAATAAAAAAGCGGATTTAACCCCAAATACATCGGAAACTCCTGATAGGAAAAAATTCGCCCTTTTTTCAAAGCCATATGTAGAGTTTCCACTGGCGATAGTATGTAAAAGCGGTACTAAAATAGATAATGTGAATGATATATCTTCTATAGCAGTGGGGTATAATTTTACCGCTCATAAACTTATGAAAAAGCATTTTCCAAATTTAAGATACATTTCAGCTAAGAATACAAAAGAGGCACTTGAATTTGTAAAGAGGGGAAAAGCTCAGTGTGCTGTGGATATACTTCCGACTATCGTATGGTATGTAAATAAATATAGATTTTTAAATATGGAAATAATAAAAACCACTGATTTTAAATTTAAGCTTCAGGTAATGATAAGAAACGATTTGCCTGAAATCAAAACAAAAATTGACAAGGCTATAGAACAGATTACCCCTGAAGAAAAAAATGAAATCATTAACAGATATTTAGGTATAAAAATAAAAGAAAATAAATATAATTTGGCATTTATTTTTATAATTTTGGTGTTTAGCGTTTTATTTGTCATTGTGATATTAAAAACCTTAAGATATCGTTCTCAAGCCCAGATTGATGCTTTAACAGGGATATTAAATAGAGGAACTATAGAAAAAAGATTAAAGAAACTTACAAAAAAGACGCATGGTAGTGTAATATTTTTCGATATCGATTATTTTAAAAGAATAAACGATACATACGGGCATGAGTTTGGAGATTATGTTTTACAAAATTTAAGTAAACTTATAAAACAAAGTATACGCTCAAGTGATTATTTCGGAAGATGGGGAGGAGAAGAATTTTTGATAATTCTTCCTGAGACCGAGTATGAAAATGCGTTAAAAATTGCTGAAAAACTTAGAAAAAAAATAGCGGTACATTCTTTTAAAGGTGTTAAAATTACATCCAGTTTCGGGGTTAGTGAATTTAAAAAAGGAGACAATCCCGAAAATATTATACAAAAAGCCGACAAAGCTTTATATGAAGCAAAAAAAAGCGGCAGAAATCAAGTAAAAGGAATAAAATGAAAATAGCACCGAGTATTTTAAGCGCGGATTTCGGAAGACTTGCCGATGAGGTAAAAGCGGTAAGCGATGCTGGAGCGGATTTAATACATGTGGATGTAATGGACGGGCATTTCGTACCGAATATGACAATGGGACCTATGATCGTGGAAGCTGTGGCAAAAGCTTCTACAAAACCCCTTGATATTCATTTTATGGTGGAAAATATTCCGTTTTTTGTAGATATGTATAAGCATATTAAACCTGAATTTATCTCTTTTCATATAGAAGAAGAAAAACATATCAATAGGGTTATTCAAAAAATAAGAAACGAGGGTATTAAACCAGCGGTTGTTTTAAATCCTGCAACACCTGTATGTCTTCTTGAGTATATAGTAGCGGATGTTGATATGGTTTTATTAATGAGCGTTAATCCGGGATTCGGAGGTCAAAAATTTATTCCAAGTGTTATTGATAAAGTAAAAGAATTAAGAGAGTTGGCTGAGAAAAAAAATCCAAATTTATTGATAGAAATTGATGGCGGGGTTAATGACAAAAACGCACCACTGCTTAAAGAAGCGGGCGCGGATATTTTGGTAGCCGGAAGTTATGTGTTTAAAAGTAATGATTATAAAAAAGCTATAGAGAGCTTAAGATGAGAGTAAAAATTTGCGGAATAACGAATTATGAAGACGCAAAAATTGCCTGTGATGCGGGGGCTGATGCTCTTGGATTTGTTTTTTACAGGCCGTCTCCCAGATTTATAGAGGCAAGAGAAGCTAAAAAGATTATAGAAAAATTGCCTCCTTTTGTTACGAAAGTCGCTTTGTTTGTCAATATGACCCCTGAAGCGATAAACGGAGCTATGGAATTTTTAAAAGCGGATATTGCTCAGATTCATTTTGATGCGGATGAAAATTTTTTTAGTAAATTGAACTGTAAATATCTTCCTGTTATCAGAGCAAAAGAAAAAAGCGATATTGAAAAGTTCGGCGATATTTATAAAATAGTTGATGCTTATGTACCTGAATACGGAGGTAGCGGTAAAAGAGTAGCCCTTGAGTGGTTTGAAGGACGTGATAATTCAAAAATAATTCTTGCCGGAGGCCTTACTCCAGAAAATGTGTTTGAAGTTGGAAGATATGGATTTTACGGGGTGGATGTAAGCAGCGGGGTTGAGAGTAGACCTGGGAAAAAAGACAAGAGAAAAGTCAGAAAATTTATAGAAATGGCGAAATACGGGCTTAGGTGCGGATAAATAAGTGAAATTAAGCAGTTAGAATTTAATTTGATAAAAAATAAAAATATAAAAAGTCATATTAAAGAAAGGCATGTATGAAAGCGTTTGTTTTGGCAAAAATCGCCGAAAAACTGAAAAATTACAAATATATTAAAAAAGCTTTAAGGGTTGATGAAAACCTTATACTAATGCAATTTGACAATGACAGGTTTTATTTTGATTTGACAAAAGGCAGCGGGGATATTTATATAAATATCAATTATCCTCTTGTAAAAAAATTTAAAGCACCTTTTGATATTGTCCTTGAGAAGAAATTTACAAAAGCAAAACTGCTTGACGTTCAGGCAAAAGAGAGAATTTTAACGATTATTGCTAAAAATCAAAACAGGTTTAAAGAAGAAATTGTAAAGATTAGATTTGAATTTACCGGACGTTATACAAACGCAATAATTCTTGATGAAAATGATAACATTATAGAATCATTAAGACACATAAGTGAAAATATTTCAAGCCGTGTGGTAAAACCGGGAATAAAACTTCAAGAACTTCCCGAAATGGAAATAAAAGAAAAAGTTTTTGAGATAGATGATTTGGAAAAATATACTCAGGAGCTTTTTGATAAAAAATATCAAAATCGTTTAAAACAAAAAAAAGAATCGATTTTAAATAAATTGAATAAAAAAATAAAAGAAATACAAAATAAACTTTCGAAATTAGAAAATGAAAAAAAACTTTTGGAAAGATCTGAAATATATAAAAAATATGCCGATGTGGCAATGGCAAATTTATATCAGATAAAACCTTATGAGAAAGTATTTAAAACTTATGATTTTGAAGGTAATCAAATAACAATTCCCATTCCTCAGCTTAAAAATATAAATGAAATAGGTAACTATTATTACAAACTCTCAAAAAAGGCCAAAAAAAAGGCCGAAAATTTACATATTGAAAGAAATTATCTACAAGAGCAGCTTAAATTTTTAGAAAATTATAAAAAACTTGTTGAAAATGCTAAAAATTTAAGCGATCTTAAAACTTACGAACCGCCAAAAAAAGAAAAAAAAGAAGATGAAAACATTGCCAAATTTTATTATGACGATTATCTAATTTTAGTGGGTAAAAACGAAAAAGGTAATATAAAACTACTAAAAAGCGCAAACGCAAACGATTTATGGCTTCATATCAAAAATCATCCCGGAGCTCATGTTATAGTAAAAAACAATAAAATTTCGTTAAATAATGATATAATTAAAAAAGCGGCTGAACTTGCGGTGGCGTTTAGTGGAAAAGAAGAAGGCGAAGTCGATTATACGAGACGTAAATTTGTAAAAATAAAAGAAGGTGCCAACGTTGAATATGGAAAATACGGCACTGTTAAGGTGAAAATATGAGCCTTATACACAATATAACATGGATTAATCAAAACATGCAAGTAGCCTCAACGGTAGCGGCGGAACATGTCGCCAGGGAAGTTGTAAGTCGCGAATTTCAAAAAATTTTAAATGAAGAGAAGACAAGAAAAGTCGAAGAGGTAAAAGAAGTGGAAAAAGTTGAAGAAATTTTGCCGGACGATGACGCAAAAAGAGAAGTGGAAAAAGAGGCGAAAAAACATATAGACATAAGGGCGTAAAATGAAAGAAAGATTAATTACAAGTGTCGTTTTAATAGTATTTATTTTGGTTGTGGGACTTATTGACAATGTGTATCTCACGGGGCTTTTGATTGCTCTTATAACGATTTTGGGAATGTTTGAGGCAAAAAAGCTTTTTAATGTAGAAGATGAGAGGGTTTTTTATTTTTTAAGTTTTTTAGCTGTTTTAAGTGTTTTTATTAATCCTATATTTATCGCCGTTGTAGGAGTTTTAGCGGTTGCCGGGTATGTGGCTTTTTATCAAAAAGATATAAATCTCATCTCACTTTCACTCTATCCGTTTTTACCTCTTTTGATTTTATTTGATTTGTATCTTAAAACATCAATGGGTGTTTTGGCTTGGTTGATCGTAATCGTGGCGGCTACCGATTCTTTTGCTTATCTGATAGGTAAAAATTTTGCCAGAAAGTTTATTCCTCAGGGATTTTCTCCGACTTCTCCCAATAAATCATGGGAAGGGGTAATCGGAGGTGTGGTTGTCGGAACGATTCTTGGAAGTATCGTGGGACTTGCCTTTTTTAATTTTATCAATGCTTTTTTAATTGCTTTTGGAGTAAGTGTTGCGAGTGTGTTTGGTGATTTGTTTGAGAGTTATTTAAAAAGAAGAGCCGGAGTTAAAGACAGCGGAAATATTCTACCGGGTCACGGAGGAGTGCTAGATAGAATAGACGGATATCTTTTTGGTGCACCGTTAATGTGGGCGTTAATTCAGGCAGTAGGAAGCTGATGGTATTACTCGGAAGTACAGGCAGTATAGGGGTAAATACTCTTGATATAGCTAAGCGTTACGGAATTGAAATAGAAGCGTTGGTAGCAGGGAATAATTACCGACTTTTAAATGCGCAGATAAAAAAATTTAAACCTGAATATGTTGTGGTAAAAGATAAAAAAACCGCTGAAAAAGTTGATTTTAAAAACGTCAGATGGGGTGAGGAAGCGATTCTTGAAATGCTTGAGAAATCCAAAAGTCCTCTTGTCGTTAATGCTCTTGTAGGTGATGCCGGGCTTAGACCCACACTTAAAGCTCAAGAACTTAATAAAAAAATAGCGCTTGCGAATAAGGAATCTTTGGTAAATGCCGGTAAATTTATAGATACTTCCAAAATTACCCCGATTGACAGCGAACATTTCGGACTTTGGTATCTTTTAAGGAAAAGAGAGGATTTTAAAAAACTTTATATAACGGCAAGCGGAGGAGCACTTAGAGACTGGGAAATTAAAGATATTCAAAAAGCAAAACTAAAAGATGTCTTAAAACACCCGAATTGGTCTATGGGAATGAAAATTACAATAGATTCGGCAACGATGGTTAATAAACTTTTTGAGCTGATAGAAGCCAAATGGCTTTTTAATACTACAAAGATAGATGCTTTTATAGAAACAAAATCGATAATTCATGCGCTTGCTGAATTCAAAGACGGCTCCACTACGGCTCATATCAGTAAAACGGATATGAAACTGCCTATTGCTTTTGCTCTTTTGGAAAAAGTTGAAGATAAAATTTTAGAACCGGTAAATCTTTTGGAAATAGGTTCTTTGGAGTTTAGAAAAATTGAAAAATCAAGATATCCCGTCTGGGAGATAAAGGATTTGTTACTGGAAAAAAGTGATTTGGGAGTGGTTATTAATACCGCAAACGAATATGCCATTGATAAATTTTTAAAAAATGAAATCGGATTTTTGGATATTAGCCGTATGATTTTAGATGCTGTTAAAAAGTTTGAAAACATAAAAATAAACGATATTAATGAAATATTTGAAATTAAAAGTGAAGTAAGGAAATGGTGTGAGAGTTATTCTTTTTGATTTGGACGGAACGCTTATTGATTCTACCGAAGCTATTTTGGAAGGGTTTAAATATACTTTTGATAAGTTCGGTAAAGAATATCCCGGAGATAAAGAAGTTAAAAAGCTCATAGGGCTTCCTCTTGATGTAATGTTCGAAAATCTCGGCGTTAAAGAAAATGTATGGGATTTTGTTGATACATATAAAAAAAAGTATAGAGAAATTTCAAAAGAGAAAACCGTTCTTTTACCTTATGCAAAAGATGCTGTAAAAGAGGCAAAAAAATTTGCCAGACTTGGAATAGTTACGACAAAAACGGGACTTTATTCAAAAGAACTTTTAGAGCACTTCGGTATTATAGATGATTTTGAAGTTTTAATAGGAAGAGAACATGTCGAAAATCCAAAGCCTCATCCGGAACCAATATTAAAAGCCCTTCATTTAATGAAAGCCAATAAAGAGGGGGCCTGGATGATAGGTGATACGTGTCTTGATATGGTAAGCGCAAAGGAAGCCGGAATAAATTATATAGGGGTGAAGTTTGAATATGAAAATGAAGAAAATATGAAAAAATGTGCTGAAATCGTAAAACCTAATGTTTTCGGAGCTGTAAAATATATAAAAAATTTTTAAAATTTTTTCCAGAAATCTCTGCTTAAAAGAATTAATACGGTATAAAATTCAAGTCTTCCTATAATCATACCAAAAGCCAAAATAACTTTTTGTATATCTGTAAAAAAGGCGAAATTATCAACCGGTCCCACATGTCCGAATCCCGGACCTATATTTCCTACGCATGCTATAGAAGCACTAAGTGAAGTTAAAGCATCATATCCCTGTGAAAAGAGGTACAGAGATATTACGGATACGGTTAAAATATATAAAAATATAAAACCGCTGACTTTTGTTATCATTTGATAAGATAATTTTTTATTGTCAATTTTTACTGAAATAACCATATATGGATAAATTATTTTTTTTATTTGATGTTTTAGATTTTTAAACATAACTACAAACCTTATAACTTTTATACCGCCTGCCGTACTTCCAGCGTTTCCTCCAGTAAGCATAGCTATAAAAATAAGAGCTATAGCCGCCTGTCCCCAAGCGGAATAATCCACTGTAGCAAATCCTGTAGTGGTAAGAATTGAACTTATGGTAAAAAATCCGTTTGTTAAGGCAAAAAAGAACGATTCGTTTGAATTTAAATAATGAACTAAAGTAACTCCTATACCTAAAATAATCAAAACTATCATATACCATTTGACTTCTTCACTTTTATATCCGTTAAAATCACCCCTTAGGGCTTTTATATGGGCAATAAAATTTATACCGGATATCGTCATAAAAAACGTTGTAGTCCATAAAATCCACGGATTGTTTATCCAATATCCGATAGATTCGTTTTTTGTAGAAAATCCGCCTGTAGAAATAGTGGCGAAAGAATGATTTATAGCATCAAACCAATTCATACCTTCAATCTTTAATAAAATACAATCTATAAGTGTTAAGAAAAGATAAATTTCCCATAATTTTAAAGCGGTGTGTTTTAATTTCGGTGTAATTTTATCGGGTGTTATTCCTGTTGATTCGGATTTAAAAAGAGTAAGGGAGCCTGTAGGATTGATTATACTTAGAAGTCCTATTCCCAAAACAATTATTCCCATTCCTCCTATCCAATGCATTATGCTTCTTAGCATTAAAGCCGATTTGGGCAGATTGCTTATTTCTGAATAAATTGTGGCTCCCGTAGTCGTAAATCCGCTAATACTTTCGAAAAAAGCATTTATAAATTCGGTATGGGTTAAAAACATTAATGGAAAAGCCCCTAAAACTCCCATCATCAGCCATACTATATTGACACTTAAAATTGCTTCTTTAGTATTCATATTGATTTTGTGGTTTTTTAAAAAATATAATATTATTGAAAAAAGCGTAATACTTATAATTTCAAACAATAAAAAATTTTTTGTTTTTTCATGATAAATATATCCGGTAATAAGAGGAATAAAAAAGAATAATGAAATAAAGAGGCCTACTATACTTAGAAATTTTAAAATATTTTTCATAGATTTTCTATCCATTTTCTGTTTCCCGAGAAATTGAATTCTATTACCAAATCATTTTCGTTTGCTTCGAATTTATCTTTTACAACACATATTTTATTTTTACTTAAGATTATAATTTTTGCGTATTCTTTAGGAGGAATGATTTTTGTAGGTTTAAATATTTTTTTTATAAAAATTTTACCTTTAGATCCCAAAAAAAATCTTTCGTATATTAAAAATTGAGAATCTATATCTTCGAGTATTTCATAAAAAGTGGCAATTTTAGGCCCTCTTATAGTTGAGAGTTTTAAAGAGTGCATGATTGAGTGATAGCTTAGGTTATTATTTATTGTAATTACTTTTTTTATACCTATTTTTTGAGCCTTTAGAGATTTTATTATATTTTCTTCATCATGAGGATATGCCGTTACGGCTACATCACTTAGATGAATGCCGTTGGCATATAGAAGTTCATCGTCATCGTATCCAAAATTTAAGATTTCAATTTCATCAGGCAGCATATCCGCCGCTTTTTTAGCTTTTTCTTCATCTTTTTCTACTACTTTAATGTTTATATTCATATCATAAAGAGTTTTTACTATTGTAATGCCGAGTATATCCGCACTGAATATAGTAACTTTTTCTATTTTTTCAGGTGTAATCGTGTTGATAAATGACGCCGTTTTTTTTATTTCTTTTAAGTCTCCGAACATATAAACCAAATCATCGTTTTGAATTTTTTCTTTTGAATTTAAAAAAATAAATTCTTCATTTCTTTCAACTCCAATTACTGTCAAGTTTTCTTTTTCAATGCTTTTTATATCGGTTATTTTCGGATTTTGAGCTCTAATTGAAACTAATTTAAAATCAGTAAAAGGGAAATTTTTTATATTGTTTGCTTTTGGAAAATTCATTAAAGACGCAATATTGGAAGCACATAAAATATACGGGAAAATTAATTTTGAAGATGTAATCGTAGTAAGAGAAGAATCGATATAAAAAGTATTGGAAAGTCTTATTATGGAATGTTTGATATTTATTTTGTTTGCTAACAAAAAATAAGCTATTACGTTGATTTCGTCAATATTTGTTACGCTTATGAAATAATCATACTCACTATTTAGAAAACAAATTACATCAGGATCTCTGATATCTTTTTTAATTGTTAATACATCCAGGTTTTCATTTATTTTTTCAAGAGCTTTTTCATTTTTATCTATGATTGTAACATTATGGTTTTTACTTAAAGACTTAGATAAAAAATATCCTACTTTTCCAGCTCCTAAAATTAATATTTCCATTTTTTACCCTTTTAGATCATAAATTATATATTAAAAATAGTTGAAATTACAATATCATTACAAAAAGTTACAATTATTGTTAAATTTTTAGTTTATTTTATAAATAAGAGAAAAAATATGCTATATTAAGTTTACTTTAAGTCTAAATTAGATAAAATAAGCAAAAAAAGGATAAATATGCTACAAATTAGATGGCACTCTCGTGCAGGACAAGGTGCAGTTACCGGTGCTAAGGCACTAGCTGACGTAATGGCAAGAACCGGAAAATACGTTCAGGCTTATTCTGTTTACGGTGCGGAAAAAAGAGGGGCACCTATGACTGCTTATGATAAAATAGATGATAAACCTATTTTAGATCACTCAAAATGGATGCAACCAGATTATGTATTGGTAATCGATCCATCACTTGTATTTCAAGAAGAAATTGTAGATAATACTAAAGATGATACTATTTTTATAGTTACTTCTCATATGGATAAAGATGATTTATTAAGTATAGCTAAACATCTTCAAGGTAAAAAAGTATATATAATAGATGCAATTAAAATCTCTCAGGAAGAAATTGGAAGAGCTATTCCAAACACTCCAATGTTGGGAGCTTTTATAAAAGTTAGTAATATTATTCCGTTTGAAGACTTTTTAGTTTCTATTGAAGATATTCTTTCAAAATTCCCTAAAAAAATAATTGAAGGTAACTTAAGAGCAATTAAACGTGCTTATGAAGAAGTAAAATAAGGAGAAATTATGGCAACACCAAAAGAAATGTTAACCACTTGGGATAAAGTTCAATTCGGAGCGGTACTTCCTGCTTTCGAAGATCCTGAACATAAAGTAAGAAGTAAGTTTCATTCATATAATTATTCTGTAGCTGACTGGAGAGTAGAAAAACCGGTATTCAATAGAGAACTTTGTATTGACTGTGATTTTTGTTGGGTAAGTTGTCCTGACAGTTGCTTTATTGTAGAAGAAGTTGAAAACAAAAGAGGTAAAAAACAGGCGAAAATTGTAGGAATTAATTATAATTTATGCAAAGGATGCGGTGTTTGTGTAGACGTATGTCCTACACCTATCAAATCCCTTTTAATGTTCCCTGAATATATTGATAACGAAGAGGCATTAAAACAATGGCCTAAAAAAGATTAAAGGAAGAAAATGGCTGAAAGATATGAATTAAAAAATAAGGAAGTTTGGGACGGAAATATGGCGGCGGCTCATGCTTTGCGCCAAGCTCAAGTTGACGTAGTTGCTGCTTATCCTATTACGCCATCTACACCTATCGTACAAAATTACGCTCAATTTTTGGCTGACGGATATGTAGACGGTGAATTCGTTATGGTTGAATCTGAACACTCAGCTATGAGTGCCTGTGTTGGTGCTGCTGCTGCCGGTGGTAGAGTAGCTACAGCTACTTCAAGCCAAGGTTATGCGTTAATGGTGGAAGTTTTATATCAGGCAAGTGGAATGAGACTTCCGATTGTTATGACTGTTGTAAACAGAGCTCTTGCTTCACCTCTAAATATTCACGGAGACCACGCAGACCTTTATTTAGGAAGGGATGCCGGATGGATTCATTTAATTGCGAACAATCCTCAGGAAGCATATGATATGACTCTTTGTGCTTTTAAAATAGCAGAAGATGAGAGAGTAAGACTTCCTGTTACAACAAATCAAGACGGATTTCTAGTTTCACATACCGCTCAGGTGGTAGAACCTCTTCAAGATGAGGAAGCATATAATTTTATAGGTGAATATAAAGCTTTAAATCCTATGCTTGATACAAAAAATCCTGTAACATACGGAGCTCAAACCGAAGAAGAATGGCATTTCGAACATAAAGCCAATCAGCATAAAGCTTTAATGGAAAGCACTCCTGTAATTGAAGAAATATTTAATAAATTCGCAGATATAAGCGGTAGAAAATATAATATTGTTGAAACATATAAATTAGACGATGCCGATATCGCATTAGTGGTTATGGGAAGTGCTTATGAAACAGCAATGCTTGCCGTAGATAAAGCAAGAGAAGAAGGTATTAAGGTAGGTTTACTTATGCCAAGAGTATTTAGACCGTTCCCTTATAATCAGGTGGCTGAAAAATTAAAAAATGTTAAAGCTGTAGCGGCACTTGACAGAAGTGCGCCAATGGGAGCTATGGGAGCTTTATATAATGAAGTATCAGGAGCTCTTGCGGCAAACGGACAAAGTGCTATTATGACTAATTATATTTACGGACTTGGTGGAAGAGATACTACTGTTGAGCATATTTTAGAAGTTATTAGAGAAACTAACGAAAACGCAAAAGCTGGAAAAAGAGTTACTCCTCTTCAAGGTTTCATAAACCTAAGAGGTCCGAAACTTTCATTTAATTAAGGAGTTTTTATGAAAAAGATTACGAATTTAAAAGAATTTGCCTGTACTCCTGATAGATTTCAAGGAGGGCACAGACTATGTCCCGGATGTGCCCATAGTATGATAGTAAGAGAAGTAGTAAATGCTACTGATGATGATTTGGTTATTTCAACCGCTACCGGATGTCTGGAAGTATGTAGTGCTATTTATCCTTATACTTCTTGGGACGTTTCATGGATTCATATCGGATTTGAAAATGCGGCAGCGGCAATTTCAGGTGCTGAAGCAATGTATAAGGCACTTAGCAGAAAAAATAAATTATATAATGAAGACAGAAGAGTAAAATTTGTGGCATTCGGAGGAGATGGAGGAACGTACGATATAGGTTTCCAATCACTTTCAGGAGCTGCGGAGAGAGGGCATGACTTTTTATATGTATGTCTTGATAATGAAAACTACGCAAACACCGGAGGACAAAGAAGTTCGGCTACTCCAATAGGTGCGCACACATCTACAACTCCAAGAGGAAGAGTTAGTTACGGTGAAAAACAAAAGAAAAAAGACCTGACTATGATTATGGCGGCTCACGGATGTCCATACGTTGCAACAGCAATTCCAAGTACAAAACATTGGAAAGATTTAGCTACTAAAGCCGCAAAAGCAATTTCAACGGTAGGACCTACTTTTATTAATGCACTTAGTCCGTGTACAACCGAATGGAAATTTAAACCTGAAGAAACAACCGAAATTGCTGATTTAGCGGTTGAGACATGTGCTTTTCCTTTATATGAGATTGAAGACGGGCATAAACTTACTATCACATATAGACCAAAACAAAAAATTCCTATTGAAGAATACCTTGGAAGACAAGGAAGATTTGCTCATCTTTTCAAACCTGAAAATAAATGGATTATTGAAGAGTGGCAAAAAAATGTTGATGAATATTGGGATTATTTACAAAGAAGAGAGGAAGCGGGAGTTTAATCCTCTTCTTTTTTATTTTCATTTATTTTATAGTGACTGGCACTGAAGGTTAATAATGAAACAAAAAATTTATTTTCCTGTAATTGAGCTTGAATGGAGCGATTATTATTCTTTTAATGAACTTTTAAAAGATGCAAGAAGTGGCGGGATAAAAGTACCAAATGAACCAGGTGTTTATGAAGTAATAGATAAAAACGGAGAAGTTTTGCATATAGGAAGAGCGTCAAATTTAAGAATGAGAGTTAAACAGGGTCTTGTTAAAGGTAAAACTCCTCACTCCACAAGAAAAAGAATGCTAAAAAACGGAGTGATTTTTAATAACTTAAAAGTAAGATGGGCTATTACACAGTGGCCTAACAGTGTAGAAGAGTATTTACATAAAAAATATAAAGAAAAGTATGGAAAACTTCCAAAATATACTAAAGTTACTTAAATCCATTTTTTCTTTTTGAGCCAGATGAAAATTCCTCCTGCCAATGATATATTTATTAACCATACGGCAAAATATCCATATTTCCATTCCAATTCCGGCATATATTTAAAATTCATTCCATAATTTCCAACGACGAATGTTAGAGGCAAAAAGATAAGTGAAATAGCGGCCAAACGCTGCATGGCTTTATTCATTCTCGTAGACAAAATACCCATATGAAGATTGAGTAAATATCCGGTTCTGTCAAGCAATGTTCTTGATTCGTTTATCAGATATTTTAGATGTTCGTTAAGGTCAATAAATTCATATTTTAGTTTTTTTCTTATTGTAGGAGGAAATCTGTTATAGGCTCTGTTTATTACGTCTTTTTCTTGAATCGTTACTTTTGAGATTCTATTTAGTGTACGTCTGGCGTAATAGATGTCTTTTTGTAATTCGTCTTCTTCTATGTCTTCGTGAAAGATACTGTCTTCCAAATCTTCAAGTGCTTCGTCTATTACATCAATTATAAGAATAGTATTATCTATAAGAATATCGGCTATTAAATAAGTTACGTATTCAAATTCCTGATTTTTATATCTTTTTTCAAATTTTCTGGCAAGTTCGGTAATTATTTCTTTTTCTTCGGCTAAAACGAAAAATTTATGTTTTGTAATAATAATAACTACATTACTGTCGTCATAAAGTAAATTTTCTTCTTCGTCAAATTTAATATATTTTAAAATAATAAGTTTAAAATTTTCCGTTTCTTCATAAGTGATAGACTGGTCTTCGCTTTGAATATCTTCTATAAAACTTTCGGGGAATCCGTGGGTTTTTAGCCAATTAATAATATTTTGATTTTTTACGGTTGAAAAGATTATCTGTTTTTGATTTTCTTCTATTTTGATGTCTTGTTTTTTTTCGAGTTTGTCGGTGAAAATAAACATAAAAACCTCCTTTAGGAGGTTGCAGGGGCTAAAAATTTGTGCAAATTTATAGCCTCTACAACCTTTTTGTAATTATAACAAAAAGCGGAAAAAAAATCCGCCTGTGAAGGTTAATTTAATTTAATGCTGTATTCCCAAATTCCGTGTAAATTACATCCTTCTTTGGCGGTTAAAGTTTTTACACCATCTAGTTTTACTTTAAATGCCGTATATCCCATAGCCTGTCCCGGTTCAAAAACTACTCTGTCTACTAATTGACCGTCTTTGTAAAGTTCGATAAAATCAATCCAATGAGTTTGAGTGCTCGGATGAATAATTCCTTGTTGACCGATTGTAATTTCTACTAAAGTATATCCTTTAGCGTCTGTTGAACCTACTTTGATTTCAGGAGTGTGTTTTAATTCACCTTTTGTAGGGTTTTTAGGGTCTTTAATTTTCATAAATTTTCTATTGTGTATTTCAGGTCTGTATTTTGAATATACGTCACAGAATTTACTTTCTATTTCTCTTGCCATTGCAGGTACGCCTGCTGTTGCGACTATACCTAATATTCCTAATCTTTTTAATGCTTTTCTTCTATCCATTTTTGTCCTTTTAAGATTATTTTTATCTTATTTTAACGGAAAAAAATTATTATGTCAAATTATTTTGTATAAGATAACTAAAATTATTAGATATGACAGGATGAAAAAAGGAAATGAGTATTTATGAAATTCGATATATGCTTTTGGGTTCTTAAGAAATCTAAGAGCTATTATGTTTGCCAATGAACCGATTAATAAACCGTTTCCTCCTATATCGGTGCCGTAAGCTATTGCTAAATAATTGTTTGAAAAATGACTCATAAATATGGCAGCCGGGACGTTTGAAATAATCTGTGAGAGAATAATGCTTATGTTGAGTACATTATAGAAATTCATTTGAATGGAATTCATAAGGTTCTTAATGCTTTCAAGTCGGTTTAACATTTCGAAATCTATAAACATAATTATAAACGTTAAAATAAGAAAATAGTCAAATTTTAAAAAAACGTTTTTATAGTCTGTAAAAAGATAATAGCTTACAACAATAAGCAATGCGTATTTTACAAAGGAATATTCGAGTGAAAATATAAATATAATAAAAAGGATAATCGATGATATAAAAAGAAACTTATCTGTTTTTTCAGGATTACTTATTTGGATTTGAAGCTTTTTTTTCGGAAAAAAACAAGTACGAATATAATTAAAAGAATGAATTTCGGAATAAAAATAATACTCATCTTTTCTATAAAATCAATAACGCTTATATCCATCTGTCTAAAAAGAAATATATTTTGAGGATTGCCAAAAGGCGTAAGCTCGCTTCCTACATTTACGGCTATTGCTTCAAATATTACCAGTTTTGTTAGATTGTTTTTTATCTGGTTTGAAAAGGCAAGGGTAAGAGGCACTATTATAAAAAGCATAATATCGTTTGTTAAAAACATAGATAAAAATGTGCCGAGTAACACAAAAGCAAACGCCAGAGTCCTTTCGGTTTTGAAATGAGTTACCGTTTTAGCAGCAAATACATCGAAATAATTGGATAATTTAAACGCCGTAGCGATTAGTAAAAGGGCGCTTAAAGCCCTTATTGTTTTCCAGTCGATATATGAATTTATCTGTGTAAGGGTTGGTTTTTGTATAAAAAAAAGAATAAAAAAGAGCAAAAGAAAAATAAAAAAAAGCCACTCTTTTTTTAAAAGATTCATTTTCCTAAAATTTTTATTTTTGACACGTCAACGTTGCAATTGTTTGAAATGTTTTTAGGATTAAGCGCTAAGGATTCATTATTCATTATGACAATTTCATTATTTAATATATGTTTGGCAACTTTTTTGGCACCTTCGAGTGAGTGCATATAACAGCTTCCGCACTGGTAAATATTTGCTTCTGGAATTTCATTTGTCTCTAAAATATTTTGCATGGATTTTTTAAACGCCTCTACAATTTCTTTATCTTCAGGTTCTCCTATTACGCTCATATAAAATCCTGTCCTACAACCCATAGGGGAAATATCGATTATTTCATAATTTGGAAGATTTTCTCTCATATATCCCGCAAAAAGATGCTCTAATGTGTGCATGGCTTTTTCATCTATAATTTCAACGTTCGGTTTTGCAAATCTGAGGTCATATACTGTAATAGTGTCACCTTTTGGAGTTTTCATTTTTTTTGCAATTCTGACTCCGGGAGCTGGCATTTTTACATGGTCTACTAAAAAACTGTCAAGCATAGGCATAGGTTTTCCTTTTTTGAAGTAAATTTTAATTAATTTTTATAGCATTTTATCATAAAAATATAGTAAAATTCCATTTCAATCCTCACCTCTCAATCCTTGGACGGGTTGCAGCATAGCTGTTAACGGGGAGGGAGGCTAAACCCAATCCAGGAAAACAAAATAATTCAAGGAGCAAAAATGGCGTGTAACGTAACTATGAAAGACTTATTAGAGTGCGGTGTTCATTTCGGACATCAAAAAAGAAGATGGAATCCGAAAATGAAAAAATATATTTTCGGTGTGAGAAAAAATATTTATATTATTGACTTACAAAAAACATTAAGACACCTTAAATATGCTTGTAATGTTGTAAGAGATGCAGCGGCTGAAGGTAAAACAATTCTTTTTGTCGGAACAAAAAAACAGGCGGTTGAAGCTATTAAAGAACATGCCGAAAGAGCCGGAATGCCGTATGTTAACCACAGATGGCTGGGTGGTATGCTTACAAACTTCAAAACAATTCAAAAATCAATCAGAAAACTTGAAATCATTGAAAAAATGCAAGAAAGCGGTCAGGTTAATCTTCTTACTAAAAAAGAAAGACTAATTCTAGAAAGAAGAAGAGCAAAACTTGAAAAAGTACTTGGTGGTATCAGAAATATGAAAAAAATTCCTGATATGTTATTTATTATCGATACTGTAAAAGAAAAAATCGCAGTAGCGGAAGCGAATAAACTTGGTATTCCTATTGTAGCGCCTGTTGATACAAACTGTGACCCTGATTTAATTGATTATCCTATTCCAGGAAACGATGATGCAATAAGAAGTGTAAACCTTTTCTGTAAAACAATGGCTGATGCGATTATTGAAGGTAAAGAAATGGCTGAGAGTGCAGCAGAAGAAGCACCTGTGAGTGAAGAAGAAATCGAACAGGAAATTAAAGAAATTAAAGAAGAAGCTGCTGAAGAAGCAAAAAACGAAGAAGAAATCGCTGAAGAAATCGAAGAAATTAAAGCTCAAAAAGAGGAGGCGTAATATGGCAAACATTACAGCGGCAATGGTAAAGGCACTCAGAGAAAAAACAGGTGCCGGGATGATGGATTGTAAAAAAGCTTTAGTAGAAGCTAACGGAGACGAAGAAAAAGCAATTGAGATTTTAAGAAAAAAAGGTCTTGCTAAAGCTGCTAAAAAAGCTGACAGAAATGCGGCTGAGGGAAGAGTTGAAATTTATATTACTCCTGATTATAAAAAAGGAAGTATGGTAGAAGTAAACTGCGAAACTGATTTCGTAGCAAAAACCGATGAGTTTATCGAATTTACAAAAGAAATTGTAAAAACTATCAATGTAAACGATATAGCAGACGTTGATTCTTTAATGAAAGCTGAGTTTGGTGAAGGTACTTTTGAAGAAGAACTAAAAGTAAAAATTGCTAAAATCGGTGAAAATATCGTTGTTAGAAGAATGGCTACAATTAAAGCTCCGGAAAACGGAATTGTTAACGGATACATTCACGCAGGCGGAAAAGTCGGCGTACTTGTAGCGGCAGCTTGTGACAAACCGGAAACTTGCGAGGCTATTAAAGATACTTTAAAAGATATCGCTATGCATATTGCGGCTATGAAACCGCTTTATCTAAACCCTGAAAGCGTCCCTGCGGATGTAATTGAAAAAGAAAAAGAAATTGCTAAAGCTCAACTTCTAAAAGAAGGAAAACCAGAGCAAGTAATTGAAAAAATTATTCCTGGTAAAATTAAAAAATATTTCCAAGAAGTGTGTTTAACCGAGCAAGAATATGTAAAAGCCGAGAAAAAAGAAAGCGTGGCAGAGGCTCTAAATAAAGCTGCAAAAGCGGCAGGCGGAGAAGCTAAACTTGTAGATTTCATCAGATTCGAAGTTGGTGAAGGTCTTGTAAAAAACGCATGCAATATGGCTGATGAAGTAGCTAAAGCTTTAGGGGAATAATCTCCTTCCTTTCCTTTTTATCTTCATTTTGAAAATATTTTTAATTTTCGTTCCTTTTGATATAATTTCCCAAAAAGGCTGTTATGTTAATAGCAAAAAATCTTTCACATTCATTTGATTATCTATTATTCAAAGATGTTGATTTGGAAATACATCCTAAAGATAAAATCGCAATTGTCGGAACAAGCGGAAGCGGAAAATCGACACTTCTTCATATTTTGTCTTCTTTTTTAAAACCAAAAGAAGGTAAAGTGTTATATAAAAATAAAGAAATATATTCATTAAAAGAAAAAGAGTTGTTAAAAATCAGAAGATATGAATTCGGAATTATATTTCAGTTTCATTATCTTTTTAATACTTTTACCGCCTTGGAAAATATACAAGCTGCTGCGATACTCTCCGGCAAGGAAATTGATTTTAATCTTCTTGAGAGACTTAATATAAAAGATATAATCAATCAAAACATTCAAACTCTCTCAGGCGGTCAACAGCAAAGAGTTAGTATTGCCAGAGTATTAACAAAAAAGCCGAAAATAATATTCGCAGACGAACCTACCGGAAATCTTGATAAAGAAAATGCCAACGAAGTAGTTGATATACTATTTGAATACTGTGAAAATGAAGCGGCTTCGTTAATGACTGTTACCCATGATATGGAAATAGCAAAAAAATTTGACAAAGTTTATGTTTTAAAAAATAAAAGGCTTATTCCTTGGGAATAGCTGAATTATTAACACCTGTTAATACCGTCACTTTTTTATTGTTATTTATCAGAATTTCTTCTTTTATGAGTTTTTTACCGTTTTTTAATTATGTAAATATACCGATGAGTGCCAAAGCGGCACTTTCATTATGGATGAGTATTCTTTTTTTCCCGGTCGTTCCTAAAATAAGTTTTGAGATTAATCTTTTGAATTTGATTTTGGCTATTTTTAATGAGGTTGCCTTTGCTTTTTTTGTAGGAATGGCTCTTCAACTGATATTTGATATATTAAAATTTGCGGCCGAGCAGATAAGTTTTGTTATGGGTTTTACTATGGCAAACGTTATAGATCCTAATTTTGGAACACAATCCACTATTCTTTCGCAGTTTTTTACCTGGATAGCAATTTTGGTGTTTTTGAATATGGGAGGGGATCATTTAGAAATTTTAATGCTTAGTCATTTTATGCAAAACCTGCCGTTCGGAGCGTTTTTTAATTATCATAATGTTTATGAATATTTTCTTGTATATATGGGTAAATATTTTTTAATCGGAGTGGCAATTGCTTTTCCGATTATAGCTATTTCTCTTATGAGTGATATTATTTTTGGAATGATTATGAAAACGATGCCTCAATTCAATCTTTTAGTAGTAGGATTTCCTATAAAAATATTTGTTTCTTTCCTAGTCCTTATGGCAATTATTGGAAGTATGATGAGTGTTTTTTGGAGAGAAATAGAAGAGGCTTTTAAAGCTGTTTTGCATTTTATCGGGTGAGTCTGTAAGGTTTTGATAGGGGGTATATTAAATAAAAAAAGTTATCGAATTTTTCTAAAAGTTTTTTATCCGTATCAATTAGAATATATTCATAATTTTTATAAAAAGCGCTGTATGAATAATTTGCACTTCCTATGACAAGATACTTATTATCAATAATACTGAGTTTTACATGCATTTTGGCTTTATTGCCGTTTCTGTATTTTTTACCGCTGAGTAGTCTTACGTGAATATTTCTAATAGTCGCGAGATTCGGTATTCTACTGCCTTTATATTTTGCTGATTCTCTGTCGGCTATGATAAATACCTGAACACCTTTTGATGCCGCTTTTTTGAGAGCTCTTGCTAAAACATAATTTGTAAAAGAGTAGATAACTATTTTTATTTCTTTGTGTGCGTGTGAAAATAGTGAAGCTAATCTTTTTTCGGCGACTTTGCCTTCCATAGGCATAAAGTAAACTTCTTTTGCGAAACTGACGATAATAAATAGTACAAGGATGATTAACTTTTTCAAAATGCGTCCTTTTTTAATATAATTATAATAAAAAACAAGGCCTGCTATGAGAATATTGTTAATAAGTGAAAATGTAACCATTCAAAAGTTATTTAAGCTTAGTGCCGAAAAAAGAGGAGATGAGGTAGAAGTCGGTTCGAAAGATTTTCTGCCCGAAGGGGAATTTGATTTAGTTTTTATCGATAAAGATATTTTGGATGATGAGTTATTACAAAATTTGAAAAATATTTATCCGAATGCTAAATTTATTTTGATTTTAAGTAAAAACGATGAAAAAATTCCCGGGTTTGATTATTATCTTACAAAACCTTTTTTACCTACGGATTTAATAGCTCTTATAGAAAAAACGCATACTTCGGAGACTACGGAAGAGGCAATGGAAATGGATGAATTTGATGAAGATTTGGATATTGAAAATCTTAATGATCTTGACTTTGAGGATGATGGAGAGGAAATAGGAGATATCGAAGATATTTTTGTAGATGATGATGATTTGGATGTTGAAACTTCAGATGAGGATTTGGAAGAGGATTTTGAACTCAATGCCGATGATTTATTAAAAGAAGATGAAATGATGGAAAAAGACGAGAGTGAAAATTTAGAAATAGAAGACATATTGGAAGAAAAACCTGAAGAAAATATAGAGGTTGAAGATATTTTAGAAGAAAAAGCCCTGGAGGATGAGATAGAAACAAAAGAAGAAGTAGATGAGGATATAATTTCAAATGAAGAAATGTTAGAGTCTGATGAAGAGATTTTAGAAAATGAAGATGTTACGGAAAATATCGAAGATATTATTAATGAAGCGGAGGAGAATGAAGAGATGAACGAAGCAGTTGAAAATATAGAAGAAAATATTGAAGAAACGCAAGAGGCGGAGGATATTTCTGATTTATTGGAAAATGAAGAGATTGAAAATTTAAAAGAAAGTGATGAAGATTTGGAACCTGAATTTTTAGAGACCGAAGAAGAGTTACAAGAAGAACAAGCTGAAATCTTAGAAAATGAAAAAAATATAGAAGAGAATATACAGAACACAGAAGATGAGTTAAGTGAACTTGAAAATCTGGATGAAAAAGAATTGGCTGAAGCTCTTGGAGAAAATGTTGAGGATTTAGAAGAGGCACCTATTCAAACTTCAGATTTAATTCAAGAAAACCAAGAGGAACAATCTCATAAAACAGAATCTGATAATGAGCCTAGTATTGAAGAAAAAACTCTTGGAAATATTTTAAATATTAATTGGGAAGAACTTAAAAAAGCAAAAGCGAAAGTAACTATCACGATTGATTTTGGAGGATAATATGGAATATATGAAAGTAAACGGAAGTATTTTTGTTATTTCAGGTCCGAGCGGTAGCGGAAAAACATCTCTGGCCAGAGATGTTTGTGAAGAGCTTGGGGATAAAGCGTATTTTAGTATTTCTACCACAACCCGCCCTAAAAGAGAAGGTGAAAAAGACGGAGTGGATTATTTTTTTGTAACAAAAGAAGAGTTTTTAAAAGATGTGGAAGAGGGATATTTTCTTGAGTGGGCTGAAGTTCACGGAAATTTTTACGGTACAAGTAAAAGACAGATAGATAAAGCTTTAAAAGAAGGAAAGATAGTGTTTTTGGATATAGACGTTCAGGGACATGAAGCGGTTAGGCGGGCGTATCCCGATGTTGTTACGAGCGTTTTTGTAACTACAAAAGATAAAGAAACACTGATTGAGAGACTTCAAAAAAGAGGTACTGAAACCGACGAAACGCTAAAAGTCAGAATGATAAACGCGCTTCATGAGATGAAAAAAATTCCTGAATATGATTATCTTTTAATAAATGATGATTTTAATGAGGCAAAAGAATTTTTAAGAAGCTGTGCTTTAGCGTCATTAATAAAAACAAGTAAGTATGATTTGGAAAAATTTATTGAGCATTGGAAAGGAAAATAATGAAGCAAAGAGTCGGTAATATTTTTAAAGAGCATTTAGGTGAACATCCTCCGATAAATAAACCTAAACAAAAAGAGTTCGGACATTATGCCGTTCCAATATTCAAATACGCAAAAATGAATAAACAAAATCCTGTGGAGTTTGCGAAAAACATATGTGAGAAACTCGGGAAATGTGAAGAGTTTGAAAGCGTTGAGCCTTTAAGCGGATTTGTAAATATTAAATTAAGTGATAAATTTTTGGATGAATTTGCCACTAAAGTATTGGAAGAAAAAGAAAATTTTGCCAAAGGTGAAGGGAAAGAAAAAATACTTCTTGAATATATTTCCGCAAATCCTACGGGACCTCTTCATA
>Ga0256838_1000420_pt1 | contig 26791 bp, 29 predicted proteins | sample 4571419metaG_FD_185978 | JGI IMG/M metagenome (GOLD analysis project Ga0256838, IMG submission 185978) | Hydrothermal vent microbial communities from Guaymas Basin, Mexico - 4571-419 | ecosystem: Environmental > Aquatic > Marine > Hydrothermal vents | place: Mexico: Guaymas Basin | collected...
GTATCTCTAGTACCCTAGGTATAAGGTCCTTAGCGCCTACGGGAACGAACACTATTATGCCGTCTCTAAGCTTCCTCGCTAGTCTCTCTAACTCCTCCTCCCGCAATTCTGAGATCACGTAAGCGTCGATAACGTTACGTATACCCTCGCGTGAAGAGCCTACTGAGAAGTTCAACAACGCGAACAACTCGCGCGCCCTGCGGCCCACGCGTCCCGTAGCGGTACATACGACGAGCTGACCTATCCTTCCTACGGTATATTCCGGGGATCCGGAGAGTATCTTGTTTCTAATCTCCTCGAGCCTCTTCCGATCCTCGGGCGTAAGGCCCCTCTTGCTGAAGATTTCGTATACCTTATCTAAGGTCTCCTTCTTTATTCCCAAGAGCATCAGGAGACGCCTCACGTTCTTAGAGCCTTTAAGGATCGCGTCCACGTCGTCCGCTATAATTAAGTGAAAGATCTCCCCGCGCCTCCTCATCACCTCTAATAAGTTAATGTTCTTCTCTACGTGGAACGATAGGAACGTAGACGTTACGATCAATATGTCGAATTCTCCCCTCTCTACCGCTTCCCTATCCCTCTTCCTTAGGCCGTATCCGATCACACGCACGTTTAACCCGAGCCTTTTCCTCATCTCCTCGATCCTCTCATACATCTGCTTCACTAGTACTTTCGTGGGTAACACGATCATCGCCTTCTTACCCTTAGATGCGTAGAACAACGCGGCTACGGCAGAGAACGTGGATTTACCCATTCCCGTGGGGGCTAATATGGAGAAGTTAAAGCCGGCTAAGAGACGCTTCATCCGTATCTTTTGTATGCTTCTCGGGGGGTTCCCTACCGCTTTATTAAAGAACTCGACGAACTCCTTCAACTCCCTCTCCACGCGCGCTACCTTCCTCGTTACCTCCTCCTTTATTTCTTCCAAAGGGATGCTTACTAACCGGTCCTTACCCACGTCGTGCTTCGAACACGGGAGCCCTTCTTCTAGCCTACTCGTCTCTATAGGACCTCCGCATACCGGACACGAACGAAAGAACACGGGCTCGATCGTTCTTTCCATATGAAAGCTCGAGGAGTCTCATATTAAACTACAAGACTAGACATTTATGGAGGTAGTAGAATGGGTTAAAGAGAAAGAGATAGAGATCAAGAGCCCGCACTCCGAAATTATAAAGTGGAAGGTCACGATATACTCGAGCGGGAGGACGTACTACATATTATGCGTAGAGTCTTTCGGAATCGACGAGGAGGAATGCGACATAGCCTCTGAAGCCATAGCTAGGGCCGTAGCTTATGAAGAGCGGAAGACCGAGAGGGTGTACCCGATGATCTTATGCGCCGTACAACCTTCCGAAGAGGTTCCGAGGTTTAAGTCGTACTTTATCGTCTTAAAGCGAAAAATCACGAGATGGTTTTTCCTTTCGTTTCGGGTAGAGGGTATACGAATATAGATCCGGCTGCGTGTACGATAGCGAGTATCGCTACCCGAAGTCCTAGGCCGTGCGATAGCGCCATATATCCTATCATAGGACCTAATATCGCGCCCGCCCTAGCCATAGCGACGGCAGATCCTAACGCGGTAGCGCGGAGCTCCGTGGGGTATAACTCGGGCGTGTAAGTGTATATCGTTCCCCGTACTCCCACGTTAAACGCTACGAACGCGGCCCCGGCTATGGTGGGGGATACGAAGTATAGGGGCAGGGATACCGCGCCGAGTACGAAGGAACCTACGAGCAGAGGCCTTCTTCCTATCTTATCTATAAGGAGGTATGCATACGCGTATCCTATAAGCTGGGATGCTAAGGAGACTCCTATCTTCTTATAAGCGCTCATAGCCGAGACTCCTAGGGAAGAAAGGACGGAGCGGACGGTGTAGAGCCGGTAGTAATAAGTGAAGCCCACGATAGCCCGAGCTATCCGAAGGAGTATCGTATAGCTAAAGAACGACCTTAAGAGGTCGGACACTCTAGAGGTCTTATCGGAGATTACGAAGCCCATCTCTTCGGCTAAACGCTTAGCCTCCTCGTCGCCCTTCCTAGCTAACCGCACGATCGTCTCTGGTGATAAGTAAACGGCTATGAGAGTGAGAATTCCGAAGAGGGTGGAGATCGCGAACGTGGTTTCCCGAGTTAAGTTCGCCTTGCTCGTGACGATAGCGGCGACGGAGGCTATAGTAGATCCCCGAGCCCGCATCGATTCCATAAACACTACGTTGCGCCCGCGTACCTCCCTATGGGACCGCTCTAGTATGTAAGAAGTCGTGGAGGCCATGGATCCTCCTATGCCGAATCCCGCTATGAAGCGGAACAAAAGGGCTAGTGGATAATTCGGAGATATCACGGTTACGATCATACCTAAGGTCCGGATTATAGTGCTCCATAACAACGAACTCTTACGTCCGGAGACGTCCGCATAACGGCCCAATAGCAAAGCTCCCACGAGAATTCCTAATAGGAGTGAGCTTCCCCGGAGGCCTTTGTATAGAGATTCGCTCACTCCCCGCTTTTGATACGCCTCGGACGATACGAGGGCGCCTATGACTACGGCATAAGCGATCGAAAACCGGGATAAGAAACCGGTTAATAGTGGTCTCTTATCCATGCGCTAAGGTTTAACAGAAGTTTATTTCGTTACGCGGAGCGTAGAACGAGTAATAAGAAAAACGTTAATCGATAACACATAAAGACTCTTCAATGGGTAAGATACGCGTCGCCATAGCCGGAGTAGGAAACTGCGCTTCGGCTCTAGTTCAAGGAGTCTTCTACTATAAAGACGCGCCCGACGACGCGTTCGTTCCTGGAGTACATAAGGTGAGGTTCGGGCCATATCATATAAGCGATATAGAGTTCGTTGCCGCGTTCGATGTAGACGCAAGAAAGGTGGGTAAAGACCTAAGCGAGGCGATATTCGCTCCTCCCAACTGTACGACGAAGTTCGCGGAAGTGCCTAAATTAGGTGTAGAGGTAATGTTCGCGCCTGTTCTAGACGGATTAGGGAAACACGCGAGACAGCGGGTGAAGGTGCCGGAGAATATGGAACCCGTGGACGTAGCTGAGGTGCTTAAGGAGGTTAAGGCGGACGTATTGGTGAACTTCCTACCCGTGGGATCCTATAAGGCCACTCGCTATTACGCTAACGCGTGTCTCGAGGCGGGCACCGCGTTCTTAAACGGAATACCCGAATTCATCGCTAGCGACCCTGAGCGGCAGAAGAAGTTCTACGAACGCGGCCTTCCCGTAGCCGGGGACGACGTTCAGAGTCAGCTGGGAGCGACCGTGCTCCATAAGACCCTAATTAAACTATTCGTCGATCGCGGTCTAGCCGTGGATGAGAGCTATCAGCTAAACGTAGGAGGTAACCTAGATTTCCGGAACATGCTCGACGAGGAACGCCTCAAGCGGAAGCGCATCTCTAAGACCGAGGCCGTAGCTAAGATGGTCCCTTACGACGTACCCCTACGCATAGGCCCGAGCGATTTCGTGAAGTTCTTGAACGACTATAAGGTCGCTTACATATACATCAAGGGACGCAACCGGGGAGATAACCCGGTGAGGGTGGACGTAAAGCTAAAGGTGGTAGATTCTCCCAACTCGGCCGGCGTCGTCGTGGACGGCATACGCGCCCTAAAGATAGCTCTCGATCACGGAATAGCCGGTCCTCTCATAGCGATATCCGCATATTCGTTCAAGCATCCGCCCGTACACGCTCCTTATCAGGTAGCGAAGGAGCGGGTAGAGAGATACATACAAGACCCAGTAGGAACGGAAAAAGAGCTACGCGAGAAATACAAGGGTAAAGGAGTGTATGTTCCCTGATTTTTCGAAGAACGTTTCCTAAAGAGGCCTTAGGACAATACCGCGCGGCTTTTCCCGAATCTGTTACGAACGGCCTATTCCTAAGTATCGACACGACTATACACGTACCCTTAATCACGCGCGCCCCTTTAGACTCGATCTTCCTCACCAGGTCTATGTTCTTATAATATATTTGAGGAGCTACGGAGATCACCCGGTTCTCCTTACACTTATAGTAGAACTCTCTAAGCTCCTTCTCCGAAGCGTGGGGGCATCCTACGTAGTAGAACTCCGGATCTTCTCCAGAACTCAGCTCCTCGATCACCTCGCTTATTTCCTCCTTTCCTACGTGTACCTTCTCTTCGGCCTCTACACCCACGCGTATCATCGCGACGCGCCCGCTAGCGGCTGAAGCGGCGCCCATGAGCTTAAACGCGTCCTTATCCTCGGGGGCCTCAGATACACTCACCACGGTCTTTTTATGCTTCCCTATGAATATCCCCAAAGCCGACCGCTCCGCTCTCGTAGAGGGCTTATAATCGAGGATAAACTCGATCTGAGGAACGCGATTCTCAGGTTTATGTAAACCGTAATACGGGGTCACCCCTAATAACGCTGAGGCCATCGCTGAGATCCCGGATTCGCGGTTCGTATAAGCTTCTAGTATACTATTAGCGTATACCACGGCCGAGCTCTCCGCCCGAGCGACGTGTGAGTGACGAGGAACATCTATAATATAATAAGGGGTGCACGTGAGCGTAACGTTAGCTCCCATCCTCTCTAAGGCCTTGAGTATCCTCATCTGTCCCTCTAGTATCTTCTTTCCGTCCTTCGGTAACGTCCGCGGGGCGTCCGGATCGAACCCCATAGGATTTACCGTAGTAGGTACGCTCACTTTGCCCTTGGAGAACTTTTCGAACACCTCCACCCCAGCGTCCCCTATATTAAGATAAGAGATTCCGGAGACGTGAGCGGAGGATATGGGAATAAAATCCTCGGCACCATAAGCCTTAGCTAACGCTATCAACACCTCCGCCGCCACCTGATACGCTTCCCCGTATTCCCCATCGAGCGCCTTCCGAGGATCCTTCATTCTTCTTCTTATCCTTTCCCTTTATGAGTCCAGCAGCCCTAGCGGCTCTGTAGAGATAACCGGTGGGGTTCCTCCGAGACTTAAACGGTTTCTTCCCTATAGTCGCCTCGAAGAAGAGCATGCATGCCCTCATGTACCCGGCTTTATCCTTCGTGGAAGCGGCCTCGACGATCTTATCGATCCGCTCCTCCTTCACCTTTAAGTCCCTCAATAGCTCCCTAAGGCTCTCGGGATCCTCCTTCGCGAAGGGACAGTAATAATCACCGCTCCGAGCGCGCTCACAACTCGGCGTATTATAGTCCTTCCCGCTTCCGCGTAACCCATAGACGTGCTCTATGATATAACCAGCGTGCTTTTCGAAATCTTCCCGGGAGACGTTGATGTTGTCCACAGCGTTTTCGTACCGGAACCTCTTCTGCTCCTCGACGTCCATACCGGCGCGTTTTAGGAACGTTCCTAGTTGAAAACGCATAGGGTGCGTAAGATGTCCCGAGGACTTCAACTTTAGATATATCGCTTGCATACAAGGAGGCCGTAGATCGACGCGCTCGTATAGCTTCGTACCCTCCACCTTAAGCTCTCCCACGCCTTTGCCGAGCGTGACGCGCTCGTACAACATATTTAATATCTCCTTACCTTCGTCCGTGAGCGCTATCCTAGAGGCCTTAAAGCGATCGTATAACCTCTTCAGCCGCGCCTCGAAGGCCCTTTTGAGCATAGATATAGCCTCGGAGCGTTCCACGATCCGATATCCGAAGTAAGGACCCCTCGTTCTCACGAAGCGCCTGCTTACGATATGAGAGATACCCCGGCGCCGATGTATAGCGACGTATTCGTCGAGAACGTTCTCCTCTCCGGGGAACGATACGATGCCGGAGGCTACCATATATAGCTTTAATACGAACGGATCGAGCTTAGAGCGGGAGTCCTCGGAAGAGGTTATCCGTGACTCCACCTTACCCTTCCGCTCCTCGATCGTAAGGACGTCGTCGGGCTCTATAGCTTTTATATTTCTAAGGTACTCCACAATATCCTTTATCTTAGCTGAGGACATGTGTTCCTCAAAGCGATCACCTTCGGTTTCCTTATACCGTCCGAAGTAATAAGCCCTCTTCTCGTTAGCTAGAGCGGCTAATATACCTATAATACCCGCGAGGTCCTCTAAGGTCTCGTACCCGACCGGCTCTTTAGAAAGAAGGGCGCGTAAACGCTCGATTCCGTGCTTGTATATCTCGTTCAAAGGCATTTCTAGGACTTCGTTCAACATGCGTAAGAGTGGGGCCCATAATTTATATATTTTATGAAGCGTATTTAGGATCGAGATGATGAGAGGGAGCTGGTCTGATCGATGATGAGACCAGTCTTACCTGAAAAATCAGCGGTAGAACCGTACCGATCCATAGCCTACGACCGCATCATAATCCCCGGTTACGTCCCCGGAGGTCATGTGCTTTAATACCTTAGCCTTACCTCCGTTCCTCTTCGTATAGTCTATGGCTGTAGCGATGGCCCCATATCCGCATACGCTTATATCGAGCTCAAATACGCTCTTATAGAGGCACTCTATGTCGAGACTTTCTACGCACTTGAGCACGACCATGTCCTTTGAGACCACTATGGGCTGCGGCTCATAATGATCGAGGTCGCTGCTCGCTATCACGTATATCCTTTTTCCGAGCTCCTCGGCTATCTCCTTGATCTTCATCCCCAGGGTTATAGCGACGTCCGCTTGTTGGTATCCTAGCACTATAGGAACGATCTTCGGTAAGCTCCGTCCTAGCTCGTTATAAGCGTATATTAAGAACGGGAGCTGTACCTCTAAACAATGCTCGTTTATATGAGCCGCGTAGTCCTTCTGAGCGTACATATCACTCGTTAAGAGGTCCACGAACTCCTCGTCTACCTCTAGAGCCCCTAAAGGAGTATGCCGCTTTCCGTCCGGCCGGACGCTTATGGGATGTCCTAGTCCGGTGTGGTTCGGTCCTATTAGAACCACGGTATCGACCTTGGGGACGTGTACGAAAGAGTGGGCCGCACAGGGTCCGGAATATATGTAGCCGGCATGAGGCGATACTACAGCCAAAGTATTATCGGACGCTTCGGGCTTCCTCTTAGGACCGTGCTCATGCTCTAAGAACAAATGTTCTAACATCGAGGAGAGCTCTTCCGGATCGCTCGGGTAAAATATCCCGGCTACTGCGGGCCTTCTATCCATTCTTTTATGTTCTTATTCGAGTTTTTGTAGTCTCATTTAGGTGGCGCCGCCGCGGGGATTCGAACCCCGGACCGCCCGGTTAACAGCCGGGCGCTCTACCGGACTGAGCTACGGCGGCTGCGACTCTGTATGGTTAAGTCTCAGTTATTTATAAAGATCCCCACTATTCCGAGGATTGAGGAATTAGCTTTATATTAAGTGCGTTACGATCGGAAATGGTGTCATTATCAAAAAGGCACGATTCAAACGATTTCCCTTTCGGTTATGTGATCCTCTCCATGATAGTGTTATTCATAGGCTTTCTAGCGCGTCTTACCGTTTGGAACTTCTTTTTCGTCTCGGCCGCTATAACGTTCGCGATATTCTTTATAATATCGAAAGAGCGTGCGTTACTGTATCTCGCTAAGTTCTTCGTAATCCTCGACGCCCTATATTTATCTAGTATCACGGAGCCCGCTTCTTTAGATTACGTAGCTTACGAGACGCTAAAGGACTTATACCTTATGGACCATTCGAGCGTTTTCTTTCGGATCTCCTTAGTTATTATAGCGCTCTCGTTCGCGTCTTATCTAACGCGGGTCATTCCGTTGTACCTATCTATCATACACGCGCTCGAGATCCCGTACGTATTCCCTTTGATCTCCTTATCACTCCTAGATATTTCCTTCGGTAGGTCCTACGAGGGGTTAGCGTTCTCGGGACTAGCTCGGCTTCGGTCCTTCGTGAAGACCCCTATAGGGCCGGACGTTATCAGCGTGACCGTTATATTATATTCGGTGTTCGGCTTTCCCGGAGCGGTCTTGGGCATCTTAATTCGGGCGTATACGATCGATCGCTACTTCCTACTATGGGGCTCTGAAGGCTTTAATGCATCGTTCTTGTACGTCCTAAGGGAAAAAACCCTCCTCCTCTTAACGATTCTAACGGTCGCCACGCTCGCCCAGATAATTATAAGAAAGACACGCGTCAAGCGCCCGAGAGAAAGGAATCGCGGGTGATCGCGAATATAAGCAGGGCCACGCGCCCGTATCCGGGGACGATCGTATATTGAGGTATCCTACCCACGAGCTTGAAGCCGTTCTTTATAAGCACGCGCTGAGAGGCCACGTTAGGTTCCTTCACTTGAGCGTATACGAGGTTCAAGTTAAGCACCTCAAACGCGTGTTTTAACATGAGCTTTACGCCTTCCGTAGCGAGTCCCTTACCCCGATGTCTAGGGCATATCCGATAACCTATCTCCGCGCGTCCCACCCGATAATTTATCCTTGAGAGCGTTACTACCCCTGCGTTTTCCCCCGTACTTAAGTCTACGATCTTAAACCCTACGCGGTCCGTGGATTCCAGTAAAGCCTCGATCCGCTTACGCGTCCTCTCCCTAGTCCTTAAACGCCAAGGAGAAGCGAGAAACCTATAGACTTCGGGTCTAGATAAGCATTCGTGTATCCGATCTACGTCCGAGAAAGTGATGTAATCCAATCCGGCACGCTTACCCTTATAGATCATCTTAATACGTCCGCGCGATTAGGAAGTTTTTTCATCAGTCGCTCCTCTGGTGGGGCCGGCGGGATTCGAACCCGCGACCTCGGGCGCCCGAGGCCCGCGCGCTACCAGGCTGCGCCACGGCCCCCTAAGATGATTCTCACTCGCTCGATTTAACTTTTCGTTACCCCTAAATGAAAAAGGTTCGTCGCGATTTAATGATTAGGAACTCTTACGTACTCCTCACCGCTCTTCTATTAGAGACCATATCGTTCTATGAGATAATCCCGAAGAAGTGGGTCGTGATCCCCGGCTTATTGTACATACGGCTCGGAATTAGGGTAGCTCCCAAGTTTCCTCATATAGGTACCTCGATATTTGCCGGAGGCGGACTCATGATATCTTATTTCGTTACTCCGGTGTTCCCCGCGTTGGGCCTCATTCTAGTGTCTACGGGCTTATCTATACTCAGCTTCCGCATTATGAGGACCATCGATGCGTTCATATTCTCGCTCGCTAAATTCCTCGGCATATTCCTCTTCTGGGCTAACGTGTTCGCTATCGTCCGGGCGTTCGTGAACCGCGAGTGCTTTGATAAGCTCCGCCCGATTAGATATGAGGGACGTCCGGCTAGATGATCTAGCCGCGATTCTTACGATCGCGATAGCCGTCCTTACGGGAGTCGTCCTCCTCGTTTTTTCCCTCCCATCTATTCCGTACGTCCACCTATCCATTATTTGGGACCCGGTAAGTAGGTTCTTCGGGATCTTAGCGTTCGTCTTCGGCACCTTATACGTATCCCTTCTCGCGCTTCTTATCTCGTCCCCTATAGGGATCGGAGCCGCTTTATATATCGTACGGTACGCTCCCGATAAGGTTAAGAGGTATTATTCGATGATCGTCGAAGCCATGGCGAGCGTCCCTAGCGTAGTATACGGCCTCCGGGGATTCTTAGTCTTAGGATCGTTCTTCGGGGCGTTCAAGGCGAACAAGCTCGTGGCCTCATTAACTCTAAGCGTCATGCTTCTCCCTACGATCATATCCCTCTCGAGGGCCTCGCTAGAGAGCGTACCCAGAGAAATAGTCGAGGCGGCTTACGCGTTGGGGGCTATGAAACACGAGGCGGCCCTCGTAGCTCTAGGATACTCTAGGAACCAGATCTTGGGCTCCGTACTCATAGCCTTAATGCGCGCCGTGGGGGAGACGATGGCCGTGACTATGACCGTAGGTAACGTAGTGGGCGTTTCGATGAACCCATTAGACCCGGGAAGCACGCTCACGAGCCTTATAGCTACGGAATTCGGAGGGGCGATGGATCCCATACATCGCTCCGCCATAATCTTCGCTGCGTTCCTACTCTTCGTGATATCCCTCACGATCTACTCTATCGCTAGGCGGGTGATAGGGCGTGGAGAGGAGAAATAAGGAGAGGGCGTTCGGAATCCTCTTAAAGCTCCTAGGAACGCTCGCGGCTTTGCCTATATTCATAATCGTGGCGTTCGTGGTATATAACGGGATCAGGGCGATATCTCGGGACTTCATCACAAAGACCCCTCAAGGGTTCGGGGAGAACGTCTCCGGAGGGATCGCGCACGCGATCGTGGGAACGGTATTCGTGATGATCGTCGCGTCTTTCATAGGGATACCCTTAGGAGTTCTCACCGGGGCTTACTTAAGTGAGAGGAAGGAGTCTAAGCTATATAGGTTCGTAGAGCGGAGCGTTGGAGCCCTTATGGGAATACCTTCCGTGGTCGTCGGTCTCGTGGTATATCTTCTCCTCGTAGTACATACGGGTCCATGTGCGTTCGCTGGTGGAGTATCTTTAGCCCTCGTAATGCGGCCCATGGTCTCAGAATCCACGCGCGTAGCGTTGGCGAGCGTGCCTCAAGAGATTAAAGAGGGAGGGTTCGCATTAGGAGCTAAGCGCCATCAGGTGCTCGTGGATATTACGATACCCGCGGCCCGGAAGAACGTACTAGTTGGTATCGTCCTAGCCGTAGGACGCGCTATGGGAGAAGCGGCCCCGATACTATTCACGGCCGGATATGCGGACGCGATGCCTAGAAGCGTACGGGACCCGGCACCGACTCTCCCGTACATCATATACGTATACGCCTTGTATTATCCGCGGGACGTTTACCGCCTACGGGCGCGGGGAGCGAGCCTAATACTCTTAGCGATCTCGTTATCCTTCGTATACCTCTCGCGGAGGTGGAGATATGAACGTTATCGAATTCGTAAGATACTCAGCGTGGGTAGGTAATAAGAGGATCTTACACGAGATCGACCTCCCTATTAAGAAAAACGCTATAAACGCGATCATAGGTCCCAGCGGGAGCGGGAAGACCACGCTCATTAGGTCCATAAACCGCCTAATGGAGCTCGTTCCCGGCTATAGATACGAAGGAGACATCCTCCTCGAGGGTACTTCGATCTTTGAGCTAGACGTATACGATCTACGTAGGCGCGTGGGTATGGTCTTCCAACATCCGAACCCTTTTCCGCATATGAGCATATACGAAAACGTCGCTTACGGCATACGTCTACATCGTTTGGCGAGGAGTAAGAGAGAGGAGTTCGAGCGCGTGAAGAAGGCTCTAGAGATGGCTGCTCTATGGGAAGAGGTAAAGGATCGCTTAGACGAAAAGCCCGGAAGGCTCTCGGGGGGACAGAAACAGAGGCTCGTGATCGCGAGAGCGCTAGCGGTAGAACCGGAGGTGTTACTCATGGACGAACCTACGGCATCGTTAGATCCTAAGGCCACGACGCGTATAGAGTCCCTAATGAAGGAATTATCTAAGGAGGTAACGATCGTGCTCGTCACCCATAATATGGCCCAAGCGGCTAGGGTTAGCGATTATACTGCGTTCATATACATGGGGCGCCTCATAGAACACGGGCCTACGCGCGAGATATTCGAGAGACCTAAGAGGCCCGAGACGGAGGCGTTTCTTAGAGGGAAGATCTAAACTTTTATTATGACGGTAGAAAGTAGATTATAGTTCGGCCCCGGTAGTGTAGCCAGGTAAGCACGGGGGGCTTTCAACCCCCTAGCCCGGGTTCAAATCCCGGCCGGGGCACCACGCTCAGCCTACTTTTCCTTTAAAGCTACACCGAAAAGTATGAGCGAAAATAAGGTCCGGTAAAGTATAGTTATAGGCTCCTTACCGAGTGAAAGGAAGTAAAGGACCTCAACTATAACGACGAAGATATTAAGGGGCTGTTGAGAGACCATAGACCGGACGTCCGGGTTTCCGTAAAGGACGAAGTGTATTATTAGCGCTCCCATAGCCCGAAATACTAAGAAGAGCGCTATGTCGAAAAGAACGCATTTCTTATCGCTATCCATATAAAAACGTCGTTCTACCCTTATTTCTCCCGGCTCCGGAGCACCAGGTCTGAGCTTTTTCTTTATGGGTCTTATGTACTCTTTAGGAGCGGTTGGGAAGGGTTCTAAGTAAGGCCTTAACGCTTTGGGTATCTCTACTACTCCCTCCTCGTCCTGATAGTTCTCTATTATAGCCGTAATCGCCCTACTCGTCGCTATAGCGGTGGAGTTTAGCGTATGTACGAACCCTAACGTCTGATGACCGCGCTTTTCGGCATAGCGTATGTTGAGCCTAAAGCTCTGCCGATCCGTCACGTTCGAGCAACTCACCATCTCCCTAAAGCGCCCCTGGGCGGGCATCCGTACCTCTAGATCATACTTCCTAGCCGCTACGGGACCGAGGTCTCCGGTGCATATATCTACTACCCTATAGGGAAGGCCGAGACCTTGGAAGAGCTCCTCAGCGTTCCTTATGAGTCTCTCGTGCCGCTCCCGACTCTCTTCGGGTAACGAAAATACTATCTGCTCTACTTTATGGAACTGATGAACGCGGAATATCCCTTTAGTATCTTTACCGTGAGACCCGGCCTCCTTGCGGAAACACGGGGATACTCCTAATAGTAATATAGGTAGTTCGTCCTTCTCTATTACCTCGTCCGCGAACATTCCTACTAGAGGATGCTCGGAAGTAGCGATAAGGTATAGATCTTCGTCCTCTATCTTATATAGGGCATCCCTAAATACGTCCACGCTCGTTACGCCCGCGTATATGTTATGACGGAGCATGTATGGAGGTATCACAGGACGGAAGCCCTTCCTCGTTAGGCGGTCCATAGCGTACAATATTAACGCTAGGTCGAGCCGCACTAGGTCGCCTAAGAGGTAATAGAAACGGGAACCCGCGACTTTAGCCGCGCGTATCGTGTCCGCGGTTCCGGTATATTCGGTCCGGTCCGCGTGTCCCATGGGTTTCCGATCTATGATCTCGTACTCCATCCTCCCCTCGCTTTGCTTTAAGAACTCATCAAGATACGGACGGTATACCTTAGCTTTACCCCGAAAACGTATAGGCTTGTTATCGTTCTCGTCCTTCCCTACAGGGACGTCCGGGTGGAGGATGTTCGGTAAGCTCAATAATATGTATAAGAGCCTGCGCTTCACGCGCTCGAGCTCATTTTCTAGCTCATTAATGCGCTTCGATAACTCGCGCGCCTTCGTTATTAGCTTATGTTTCTCTTCACCGACGCTCTTCGAGATCATCTTGTTGAGCTTGTTACGTTCAGCGCGAAGCGCGTCGAGCTTCTTACGTAGTTCGCGCACGGTTTTATCTAGCTCTATGGCTTCGTATACGATCGAAGGGTCCTCGCCCCTACGTTTTAGCGTATCTATAAGAAGTTCGGGGTTTTCGCGCAACGCCTTTAGGATCGACCGTTTGGGGGAAAGTTCCATATTAACGGGCGATGAAGAGAGCTAAGAAAGCTTAGTCTATAATGATAACATGTCGCCGGACGTCGTTTACTACATAACCGTGATCTTCGCGATCGCGATAGGTATCGCGGTTACCGGGTATCAATACTATACTCTCTATTACGAGGGTAAGGAAGAATGATGTTTTTTATTATGACGATCAACACTAGATGTCCGCGACTTTAGACGATCTACTCAAGCTCGACCTCCGTGTCGGGCGTATCATAGAAGCTCAGGCCGTAGAGGGTACCGATAAGCTTATTCGCGTGATCGTAGATCTAGGTAACTACGGGAAGAGGCAAATAATCACGGGAGTGCGTAAACGGTATAAACCCGAAGAGTTAGTGGGTAAGCTCGTAGTCGTGGCCGCTGGTCTTAAACCGAGAAAAATAAGGGGGCTCATGTCCGAGGGCATGATCCTCGCGGCCGATGCAGAAAAACCCGTGTTCATAGTTCCTGAGGAGGAGGTAGAGCCGGGTACTAAGATCATACGAACTCCTTTATGCGATCCTTGTATTTTTCGTATTCCTCCCTCGTTACCGCTATTACCTGGACCTGAGGGTCTCCCTTCCGCCTGTGTATTACCCATAGATATCTTTCCGCGAAGTTCATGCCTTCAAACCCGTCCCGGATTACGAGCAACACCTTCTTCGTTTCGTTATATTTCCGCTTCGCGTCCTTAGGTCCGGAAAACATACACACGTCGTTCGGAGGACGTAGTTTATGTTACGGCTCTTGTTGATTATCGTATTGAGCGTCCCTATACCTCCTCAAAGCCCGCTTGTATATTCGGTACACGAGACTATAGATGACGTATCGCATAAGGGAACTTATAACGTCACCGTAGTCGCGTCGTCGAGTAAATATAAAATATATGAGTATCGGGACGTGGGCTCAGAAGGATCGAACGTCACGTTCGTAGAATCAGCGTCCCGGTTCGGCCCCGGAATATTGAAATACCCCGTGCTCTTCTTCGACCCGAACGAAAAGATGAACGCTATATGGCGGCTCGTGGAGAAGCGGTTAAATAAACGGAACGGAACGCGGGAGAACTCTTCAATAAACATACAGCACAAGACGATATACTTAGGGGAAAACCCTCACGGAGCTACGGTCATATACTACACAGCGAAGCGCGTTGTAGAAAACGTCACGGAGACGTTCGAGGCCTCTTATATTCTCATAGATGATTACGGCATCACGTACTACCTATCTTATAAAGTAGTGGGGAGGCACTATTACGATCTATCCCTCTTACTAAAGCGGAGCGAGGAGGATAGGGGGTACGTATCCGTTAGCGCTGCAGTGCTTACTCTCGTATTAGGGATGATAGTCTCGCTTACGATCGCTCGGCTGATGGTTAGGAAACACAGAAGAACGTTAAGGTAGATTTCTTGATGGCCCGTAACGTAGTAACGTATAGAGTGTATCCGGATGATGCCGATTTAAAGCCCGAAGAACTATACGAGAGGATAAAGAAGGCTCTAGAGGAGCTAAACGCTCAACTTAAGGAGAGACTAGGGATCGAAGAGGACGCGATAAAGGTAGAAGGTATGGGTACGGAACCCGGACCTTTCGGGGTCACGAACCTACTCATTCGCGTGAACATGTACGAGTCCGAAGAGGTAGCTTCGGCCGTGGAGGAAACGTTAGAAAACGTCGAGGGAGTCGGTGGGATAGAGGCTACTCACTTCATGAGGTTATGATGTTTTTATTCCCCTATGATGAGGGGCTAGGGGACTGAGCGATGATGAGCCCTGTGCTTAGCTGATCTTCTTTAAATCGCAAAAAGAAACAGATAAAGTTTCGGCATATGATTACGTCCGTGAAAGCGTCGAGAGTGCTTGTTATCGCACTAGTATTTCTCTTATTAATACCTCCCTCCCTAGGACACACGAGCGATCATACCTCTTATACGATTACGGAGGAGGGGACTTACATTTCTGTACCGAAAATAGGCGACGTGGGTAACCTCACGGGACTATTTATTACACACGGAGTGACCTACTCCACGGCTTCTATTAATACGCCTTATGGAAACCTAATTATATTCTATGGAAAGGCGTCAAGGAATTGGAAGCACAGCTACGGTTTCTCGTTCGTAATTAATAACGTAACGCGGACCGGGAACGTTACCGCTAGGATCGTAAGTATATATCAGGAGGTAGTTGAGGATAGAGGAACCTATACTTCCACGCTACATCAGCTCTACTACTACAACGATACCGCCGATCAATACGTTCGGAGTCCCTCCGATCTACGCACGATACGGGTACGGACCGGAAACTTCACGTTCTTTATGGATATGGTGCTGAACCCCGGCCAGGTCGTGGGGCCCACCTCGATCACGAAGACTTACCTACTCGTTCCCTTCTACATAATTTCCCCCGATACTCAGAGCGTCCACGTAGAACTAACTATAACGCTCTCGGTGATGGGCTCCACGTATAACATCAAGTTCACCGCGGATCCCGAGTTCGTAGATACGAGCTATGAGGTATACTTAGGTAATCAAAAGACGAACGAGGCGAACGTGACCGTAGGGGAGCGGGTACTCTTTAGGATACTAATATACAACCCTCCCGCTATGACGCTAGCTTTAGCCGACGAATACGCCTCGATACGGAACTTTAGCCTCCCGAACATGCGGTATCCGATACCCATCAACGCTTCCTATCCAAAGCCTCCGCCGATAGGCGCGGCTGGATCTCTAGTAGGAAGGCCTCTAACGCACCAGGCCGTGTATAACCTAGAGAACCATGAGATGGCACTAGCGTTACCGATCACCACTCAGGTAGAGAAGGAGTCGTTCAAGATCTACGTGTTCTTCCCCATAGCTTACCGGGTATACATAGACCCCGTAACGTTCGCTACTACTACCGGGGTGGTACGGAATTACCTAGTGCTCACGCTACACTCCGAGTCTAACTACGAGAGAGGTCTTAACCCGATAGCTATAGCCTTCGTAGTGATACTCGCGATAATCGTGTTAATAACTCTACGGATCGTCATAAGAACGATAAGGGCCTGAGTTTTTACATGAATTTAATATTTCTCCTATTCGAGCCTTATTATAGGCGCGGGGGTGGCCGAGCCTGGAAAAGGCGGCGGACTCAAGATCCGCTCCCGTAAGGGTGCCCGGGTTCGAATCCCGGCCCCCGCACCAATCACCTATACTCTAAGAACGAAAGCTCTGAACCGTTACGAGGCGGAGCTTGCGACCGCTATCTTCCGTAGCTTTTATGAGATTAAGTAGCTCCGTATGATCCATAACGACGAAGCTCAGCTCTCCCTCACTCTATACGCTTCATATACCGGAGGAACTACTACGACCCCCATGGGAAGTTATTAGAGCGTAAAGAATGTACAAAAAAGTACCTAAAAATCGCTTCCGTTCCGTATATCCACACTTTCCACAGTGCCGCCTATCCTTATGTTCGGCCATGAACACCCCGGGACCACACTTGGGACACTCCCTTTTTAGGCGTATCACCTTACCGTTCTCTACCTTATAGTATTCCCGCACCTTCCTCCCCATCTTACGCTTGGGTTCGAAGAGAAAAAGCCTCTTACCTTCCGATCGAAGATTCTTCGATGAAAGTGTACGAATATCTTTTAGAGAGAATCGACGAGAAAGGCTTCGTTCATTTATCGCTCATAGATCCGGATCCTTTTAAGGTCCCTTTAGAGAAGGCCGCTAGAATAGCTAAGATAGCGGAGAATGCGGGGAGCGACGCGATTATGGTCGGAGGCTCTACGGCTACAGTGGACGTCGAGGCTTATGTGAGGATAATAAAAGAGAACGTATCTCTGCCCGTGATACTCTTCCCTAATGACGTCTCCGGCTTAGCCCCATCCGCGGATGCCGCGTTCTTTATGGTGCTCGTAAACTCTAGGAACCGGTACTATCTCTTCGGGGCTCAAGTATTGGGAGCTATAGCCATAAGGCGTCTCGGATTAGAGCCCATATCGATGGCCTATATGGTCTTCGAACCCGGTGGTACCGTGGGGTTCATGGGGGACGCGAGACTCATACCGAGGAATAAGCCCGAAATAGCCGTAGGATATGCATTAGCGGCTGAGATTATAGGCTTCAAGACGATATACCTAGAAGCGGGCTCCGGAGCGTACGGTCCTCTTCCTCCTGAGATCATAGCGGCCGTATCGAAGAGCGTCAAGATACCAGTGATCGTAGGCGGAGGTATAAACAAGCCTGAGGAAGCCGCTCAGGCTATCGCGGCCGGAGCTTCTATGGTGGTACAAAGTACGTTCTTGGAGCGTATAGCCTACGATACTGATGCGGTAGAAAAGCTCTCTTCGGTTATAAGGGCGATGAAAGAGGCCTCAAAGAAAAAGAGGTAAACGAGTTGCTAGGCGATCGTCTATGAAGATTCCGGCCGTTCAGAGGAGATACTGTCCGTATTGTCGTAAGCATACCCTACACACCGTTAAGATAGAGAAGGTAAGGAAGACTAGGCGCGCCTTGAGCCTAGGAGAACGTAAGAAGCGTCGTCGCGCTAGAGGACACGGTAACCACGGAAAGTATAGTAAGAGACCAATCTCTCAGCGGAAGCGCGTGGTGAAGAACGTACATAAGGTGGACCTAAGACTCACGTGTAAGGAGTGCGGAAAGACCCGGTCGATGGGCCTAAAGCGCGTGTCTAGGGTGGAGATAAAAGCTAAGCGAGTTTTTATTTTAGTTCAAATGAGCGTTCTTCGGAGCCTTCGGTTTATACTCCCCGCGTACTTCGCGAACGCATCAGCGGTACTTCGGGGTAAGTACTTCGGAAGGACTAGAATGGACGGTGGGCTAAAGCTGGGCGATAAGGACTTATTGGGCCCTCATAAGACCCGGGAAGGGTTTATCGGAGCATCCCTCACGGCCTTCGTGATATCCGTGCTACAACGGAGCGTACTAAAGCGGCCCGAGCCTCTTATAGGTTTCCTTATGGGTGTAGGAGCGATGACCGGGGACGCTTTGGGCTCGTTTATTAAGCGTCGTATAGGAGTATCTCCCGGAGGACCGTTGCCCGTACTCGATCAAATAATGTTCCTCATAGTCGCGATCGCATTCGTTTATCCGATATACGAAGTACCTCTAGATCGGGTCTTATTCCTCCTCATATTCACGCCCGCGATTCATCTCGCCTTCAACCTGATAGCTTATCGTCTCGGTCTCAAAGAGGTTCGGTGGTAACGTCTAAGGTTTTTCTTCTCTGAGCGGATCGAGGCTCGTGATGGACTTAAGCGAGATAAGTAGGAACCTAGAAAATATATTGGAAAAATTCGTCGTGTCGTTCGCGGACGGTAAGTACCTAGCGATGCTTGCCGTGGGCGGGGGCGTAGAAGAGGTAGAAGTAATATTGGATTGGAACGACTTAGTAAGTTTCGATCCCATGGTCGCTGAGTTCTTCAAGATATACCCGGATCAGTTCCTCCGTAAGTTTAAGAACGTACTATCCTCCAAGACCGACGCTCGCGTACACGTGATCGTTAAAGGAGTACCGGAAATGCCCATAAGGCAAATCATGTCGAGCGATTATATCGGACACTTAGTGGCCTTTAGAGGGGTCGTAACGAAGATCACTAATACCCGTCCGAGAATATCCGTAGCCGGGTTCATATGCCCCACGTGCGGTCATATAGAGCGCATAAGGAACCCCTCGATGAAGGTCATATACAACCCGCCCAAGTGTCCCAACTGTAGGACACAAATGGTATTTAGCGAGGCTCATAGCGAGTTCGAGGACATACAATTAATAACTGTTCAAGAGAGGACCGAAGAGCTCCCTACTGGAGCTACCCCGACGAGCGTGGATTGCGTGATCAAGAAGCCGCTATTAAATAAGATCTTCCCCGGAGATTCGGCTAAGATAATAGGGATCCTCCGCTACAATATAAAAAGAAGAGGATTCAAGCTCCCCGGCGTTTTAGACCTATACGTAGAGGTAATCGGAATAGAGAAGGGAAACATAGAGGACGAAACGTTGGAGCTCACGGAGGAGGAACGCGAGATAATAGAGGAATACATACGTTCCGGACGCGCTGTGGAGGTAGTAAAGAGCGCGATAGCCCCGGGCATAAAAGGTTACGACGACGTTAAAGAGGCGATAGCGTATCAGCTCTTCGGAGGGGTAAACAAGACGCTCTCAGATGGCACTACGATACGCGGGAACATCCACATATTATTAATAGGGGATCCGGGGATCGGAAAGTCCCAGATCTTAAGAAGCGTCTTCCACCTTTCTCCAAGAGCCGTATTTACTACGGGCGAAGGATCTACCGGAGCGGGTCTTACGGCTGCCGTCGTGAGGACCGAAGAGGGCTTTACCCTCGAAGCCGGAGCTTTGGTTCTAGCGGATAACGGCATAGCGTGTATAGACGAGTTCGATAAGATGAGAAAAGAGGATCGTAACAGGCTACATGAAGCTATGGAGCAGCAGAGCTTTCATCCGGAGACCGAGATATTACTCGCTAATGGCGAGCGCAAGCGTATAGGAGAGCTCGTAGACGCGCTCATGCTCATGTTCTCGGACCAAGTAAAGGAAACCGAGGACGGATACATCCTAGAGCTCCCTCCGTTCGTCGCTATATACGTTCCTAGTACAACTTTCGCTACGGTCTCGCCCATGAAGATCACGAAGGTCTCGAAGCATAAGGCCCCTAAGAAGATGTATCGCGTTAGACTAGAGGCCGGAAATGAAATCGTCGTGACCCCAGAACATCCGTTCATAGTTATAGAGCCCGACGGAAGCCTAGAGCTAAAGAGCGCTTCGGAGCTTAGGAGGGGAGACGCTATACCTATGGCCCCGGACGTGTTCATCTTCGAACGCCCGGGTACGATCAACGAGAACCTAGCTAGACTCATGGCCCGTTTCATCATCGACGGTGTACTAGGTGAGAGGTCGATAGCCGTAAAGCGCGTCCCCGAGGAGATAGATAAGATAGATCGGAATCGGATTAAGGAGGCGTTCTATGACGCTAAGATCACGTTCGATGAAAAGTACGTTCGGATACGCTCCACGAGCCTCATGGAGTTCTTGCAGGATCACTGTGAAGAGCTCTTCGATCGTCGCGTACCCGCGGCGCTAGTGCGCGAAAGTCCCGTGATCATCGCGGCGTTCCTCGAAGAATTCTTCTTAGCATCAGACGGCCGGGTGGACGATAAAAGGCTCGCTGAGGATCTTCAGCTCTTATTTACGAGGCTCGGAAAGGCGACGAAAATCATAGAACGCGACGGTAAATATACGCTCCTCTTCTACGAAGAGCGGCCCGATTATCAGATCGTGGAGTCCGTGGAAGAGATAGAAGCGGACGTAGAGTATGTATACGACGTCGTAGTTGAGCCCACTCATACGCTAGTAAACGTTAGCGGGGCCACGCTTCATAACTCGATATCGATCTCGAAAGCCGGCATCACAGCGTCTCTAAACGCTCGTACAGCGATACTCGCGGCGGCTAATCCGAAGTATGGACGCTTCGTGATGGGTAAGCCCATAGATGAGCAAATCGATTTGCCCCCCACGATCATCTCGCGCTTCGATTTAATCTTCCCCCTTAAGGACGTCATAGATAAGGAACGCGATACCGAAATCGCCTCTCACATATTCGAGACCCGGAGCTCTTACGATATGGTGAAACCTATGATACCTCCTAAGCTCCTAAAGAAGCGGATCTACTACGCTAAGAGGAACGTGCACCCGCGTATACCCGAACACCTTAAGGAGTACATCGTGAACTTCTACGTAAACATGCGCGATAGCTCTAAAAACTCAGCCGTGAAGATTACCCCGAGACAGTTAGAATCGATACTTCGCTTAGCCGAGGCTAGGGCGAGGCTACATCTTAGGAGGGTGGTAACTAAAGAGGACGTATTAGCGGCTATACGCCTCGTTTCTCGCTTCATTAACGAAGTCTTAGGCGGCGATATAGACGCTCTCTATGGAATGACTAAGGAGGAACGCGAGAAGGCCCTAAAGATCGATGAGGCGATCACGATCGTTCTGGAGCAGTACGGGGAGCTACACATGAGGGATATAATAGAGGAAGTGAAGAAGCTCACCGGGGCGGACGAAGAGAAGATAGAGAAGCACGTCTACAAGATGTATCAAGCGGGTAAGCTAGAGCAACCCGAACCGGGTGTATTTAGGCTTTTATAAAAACTCATATTCTATCGATCTTCTTCCTGCGCCGGTGACGCTTCTTCCGCCTCATCCTATACTTTATCCTATTCGGTCCGGCCTTCAAAAGTACCCGCGTAGGCGCACCACGGTTACTCTTGTACTCGCTTACGAGTATACGCTTCTTCCGACCGGGCTTCGCGCGAGCCATAAGGATCACCTCACTTCCTCTTGAACTCTATTTTCCCTCCCTTCGAACGCTCCGCGTATAAGGCCGCGAGTATTCTCTTTACCTCCTCCTCGCCTACGGGCGGCTTGAGCTTTCCGGCTTGTACTAGCTGAATAATTAAGGCCTTAGCCTTTTCCGCGAGATCTGGGTATACTAAGCTCACGTTATCGAGCCTCTCCATAGCCTTCTCGGTTAAGATCTCGCTCATCACCATGCGTATCATCCTCTGCGCCTCCAGACGCTTACGAAGCTCTTCCTCTTTCTTCTTACGTATCTCGAGATACTCGCTATCCTCATCGTAGCTCATAATAAAATCACCTCAAACGACGCCCTTCTGCTTTAGTTCCTTAAAGATCTCCGTAGATATCTTATCTAAGAGGCTCTGACCCTTGGGCGTGAGTACGCGTCCGCCGCGTACCTGGGTCACGAGTCCAGCCTTCTCTAGCTGCTGTAGTATTACACGTATGATCTTCCCTCCCGTAGGGGCGTGGTGCCCGGGCTTCACTCCGCGGTCCTTATAAGACCCGTATATATGTCTTAAGGTACCTACCCCCACAGGCTCCTTCATGATGTACAACTTCCTTAGTATAGAAGCGGCGCGTATATACCGCCGATCAGGCTGTTCGGGGGGTAATTCGCGATCGGCTCCGGTCTTCACATACTTCGCCCGCTCGGGCATCTCCACTATTTTATTCTCTTTAAGGTAATCCGCTAGCCTTCTTATAAGCTCCCGAGCCGGTACGTCGAAAGGCGTCGGCATAGAGCGTGAGGCGGGTATCTATTTAAGTTAAAACGCGCGAGATCGTCAACTTCCGATAATTAGATTAACTACATTAAGATCCGCTCTTTGTGCTCGGACTGCGCGTACCGGAAGTAGCGTTTTTCTTTTCTGGGTTCGGTGAGAGCGATTATCATCCGATAGAAGCCTTTGATAAAGCACTAATGAGCGCGGGAGTACACGAGTATAACCTGGTGTATTACTCGTCGATACTACCCAAAGATATAGCGTTTACGAAAGAATTACCCGAGACGCCTAGAGGAACTGAGCTTCCGGTAGTTCTATCTTACGTTTATGGTAACGGAGGCGAGTACCTCGCGGCGGGTCTGGGGCGGGCCATAGATAAGAACCGCGGGGGAATCGTCGTAGAGACTCACGCTAAGGGGGAGAGTCCAAATAACTTAATTATGGGGACGCATGAGGTCACGCTAGAGGAATTTAAGGAGAGAACGGAGAACCTAGCTATCAAACTATTAGAAGATAGAGGGTTCACGGCCCACGAACACGGGATTATATTCTCGCACGGACGCTCGAGTAAAAGATACTCCTGCGCGGTGGCCGGTGTGGCGTTCGTAAGATTTCGTCGGATACGATGTTTTTTCTCGCGAAGCGCAGTAAATCATCGCGCGTCACTATCCCTAAGATCTTGTCTCCCTTTACCACGATCAAGTGGTCCACGTTATGCTTATCCATGAGTTCTAGAGCGTCTACAAGCGTCTTATCCGGCTCTATAGTGATGGGCTTGCGCTTCGGGGAGATCTTCCGTACAGGATCGTCGGGCTTTACCTCTATTCCCATCAGGAAAGCTCTCTTAAAGTCTCCTAAGGTGACGATCCCTACGAGCTTCCCCTCGTCGTCTACGATCGGTAGCGCGTGTATGCTTTCCTCATGCATCTTATACAGCGCCTTAGCTACGTGTTCATCCCGACTTATGGGCTCCACCTTACGCATCACATCATAGACGCGCGTACACGCGAAAGGATCTACGTAGAAGGACCTAATCCTCTCGTGCTTCGCGTACATCGATAGCGTATACAAGCTTAATCCGTCGACGATGAACGTATGTACGATCATAGCGATCGTCGTGGACATCACTAGCCGCGGGCTTAGCGCGGGATCCATGCCGAACATCTCTAGAGCTAAGACGATCGAAGCTAGTGGGCACCTAGAGGACGCTCCGAAGATCGCCGCTAAGGCTAACGGCTCTAGATAGTCCACGGAAAAGAGCCGATTTAGGAAGCTACCGAACGCTATCGCGGACGCTATCGTGGGCATAAACGTCCCTCCTATTCCACCAAATGTGATCGTAATAGCCGTAACCGCGGGCTTTAAGATCGCGTACACCAGCGCGTCCGTTCCGGATAGGTACGGTATTCTAGGGGATAGTAAGACGGGAAACACGAAGTACGATAAGCTCATCACAGCTGAAGCTAAGAAGAGCTTCGGGCGCGCTCTAATCTTATTAGATAAGATGTATACGCCCTCGAACAACGATACTAAGAACGCTGAGAATATTCCACTAAGGACGCTCCCTATAGCTACTATAGTTAGCGTATGTAAGGATACGGGAGGCGGTGAAGCGTGTATCTCTCCGTAGGCGCTTATGAACCCTAGGCGTTCCCTAATTAGCGTCGCTATAGTCACGCTTTCCGCGGTAGATAGGGCTACGAATATCGCGTCCCTCTCCACCAAGACGCCAGCCGCTATCACTTCGAAAACGAAGAGCGTGGAGGCTATAGGGGCCGATATATGGGCGGATAACGCTGTGGCTGAGCCTATAAGGATCATAGCGTTCTTTCTAAGTCCTCTGATGTTCACAACGTCCGCGATCAATAAGCCGATAGAAGCTCCTATAAGCACTATAGGTCCGGCCGTTCCCGCCGATAATCCGAAGCCTATCGTGGCTATCGACCCTATAAGTATTAGTATCGAATACCTTCTCTCCAAATATCTACCGCGGTAAAGATACCTTATTAAGGCCTCCGTAGAGACCTTCTCTTGGGGTATGTTCATCATTATTACTATTAAGGCTCCTATCCGAGGAGCGATCCAAAACTCCTTACCTAAGACGCTAGAGATACCTCTAAACGTATTGTATACAGCGTATTCGTACGCTACTACTACCAAGGGGACACAAATACCGACGAGAATCGATCCAAAAAGAACCTTAGCAGGTTCTCTCATTATCTATAATTCCCTATTACCTAGAAGCCCTTATCGATATCACGTCCCTATCTTTTAATACGTAGTCCGCTCCTACCCGACGACGTTCGCGTACTAGAAACGCCCTCACGAACTTCTCACCCAACTCCGAGTGGATCATATAAGCGAGCTCCCTCGCTGTCGTTCCGCGCTTTACGAGATACCCTTCAGGGAGCACGTTTCCCTTGTGATCCGTGAGTTTTTCGGGATCCTCTACGGGGAACACCAAAATGAGATCGAGAAGATCGAAAGCGGCCTTGTTTAATGCTTCCTGTACTCCGGTCGATCCGAACTCCTTAAACACGCGCTCCTCTATGAGTTCTAAAGCCCTCTTTTCGCGCTCGTCTAGAGGCTTTAATACCTCTACGTGATCTGTCCCGGGAACGTAGTCGATCTTCCCTTCGTTCCGCATACGCTTTAATATCCGCTCCCCTAGAGCCGAGGTAGGCACCACTTTATACCCCTCTTTCTCGAGACGCTTCACGTTTTCCTTAGCTATATCGGGATCTACGTCCACCTTATTTCCGGCTATGAGCATCGGCTTATCCTTCTTTAATATAAAGCGAACGAACTTCAATAGCTTATCCTCATCCCGGGCCTTGGGGTGTCCTAGTTCATTTATCGCGTCCACGATCGTGTTCCTCGTGATCTCAAGACCGGAGAGCTTCTCGTATAATATATCGGCCGCCTGGGACTCAGAGCGAGTGGCCGATAATTGTGTCCTAAGGCGCCTCCGATCCTTATTTAATATCGACCACACCCGCCTCACGAGCTCCTCCTCTAGGAACTTCACGTCCTCTAGCGGATCGTGTGTCCCCACGGGCACTTGACGCCCTTCGATGTCCGTTGATCCAACGATGTCGACCACGTGTATGAGCGCCTCCGCGCGTCTTATGTGATCGAGGAACTGATTCCCTAATCCTCTTCCTTGCCGCGCTCCGGGAATTAATCCGGCTACATCGATAAGCCTTATAGGGGCGAAATATATGCCGCGGAGACAGAAGCCTTTTATCGGCTTATGATCCTTTATTCCGAACTCCTTACATACACATTCCTTAGAGACATATCCGATGCCGACGTTGGGCTCTATTGTAGTAAACGGATAAGAGGCGACCTTCGCGTTCGATAGCGTGGCCGCGTTAAAGAACGTGGTCTTGCCGCTTGAGGGTTTTCCCACTATTCCTATCTCCATGCTTCTCAGGGTCCGAGAATTAATCCGCTTTTGACCGACCGTTCTTCCTTAAGGTATAAGTCTCCCGAGGATCAGGTTAAATCTATCCGTCCTAAATGATATCAAAATGTCCTCGGAATACGAAGTACTCACGCGGGAAGACGTCATGGACTTATCTTATGAGCTAGCGAGCATGATACGCTCTTCGGGATATGAGTTCGACGTTATCGTAGGAATCGCTCGCGGTGGTCGGATACCCGCTAGGATCCTGTGCGACCTTCTTCAGTGTGATACTTTAGGGACCATGCGCGTACGCTTCTACGCGGACGTAGGTAAATTTATGGATAAGCCCGTCATAGAGCAAGACTTGAACGTGGACGTTAAAGGGAAAAGGGTCCTCCTCGTAGACGAGCTCGTAGATACCGGTAAGAGCCTTAAGGTAGCTATAGAGAGGGTCAAGGAATATGAACCCAAGGAGCTTAAGGTCGCCACGTACCACATTAAACCTCGGACCGAGATCATCCCCGATTTCTACGTCACCGTTACGGATAAGCGGGTCGTATATCCTCGGGAATACGTGGAGTTTACGAATTATCTAATAAGGAAGTATGGGAAAAGGGGAAAGATACTCGCGGAGATGCTGGGGATTCCCCGTAGAGCATTAGAATTCGTGCGATTTTTTAGGGTTTGAGATGGTGGACGGGCCGGGATTTGAACCCGGGGCCTCCGGCTTGCGAAGCCGGCGCTCTACCAGGCTGAGCTACCCGCCCTCTTACTATCATCGACGTACGTACTTTAAAAGATTCTCGCTCGGGATAAGCGTTCTTATTTTTCTTCGTCGGTAATCATAATAGAGGGATGATGAGCAGGCTGAGCGCTGAATAGGTGATGACGGTTGAAAGCGCTGACCCC
>Ga0256838_1000421_pt1 | contig 26708 bp, 27 predicted proteins | sample 4571419metaG_FD_185978 | JGI IMG/M metagenome (GOLD analysis project Ga0256838, IMG submission 185978) | Hydrothermal vent microbial communities from Guaymas Basin, Mexico - 4571-419 | ecosystem: Environmental > Aquatic > Marine > Hydrothermal vents | place: Mexico: Guaymas Basin | collected...
GGCAGGAGGCTCGTTGAGGCGTGGAGGACGAGTGGCAGGCCGGAGGCGGAGCCCTGGATAGACTCCAGGATATACACAATGCTACACTCCTCTGTCATAGCAGGCGGCAGGATACCAGAGAGCTGGGTGAAGATTCTTGAAGAGAGGGGCTTTGTTGACGAAGAGGGCTTCCTATCTCCCGAGGGCTACTCAGTATACGAGACCCTGAGCGAGGCCCCAAAGCGCCCTGTAGTCACGAAGGCTATTGCGGGCGCGCTGCTGGCCCTCCCCGAGGGGCCTGCAGAAAAGAGGTTCTACGCCAGCCGCTTCATAGACACCATTGAGGCCGCCGGGCTGCTCGCTAGGAGTGTACCCAACGGCCTCTACGCCGCGCTGAGCAGGCCTGGTCGCCTCCTCAAGAGGGCGTTTACGCTCATAAACCTGGATGCCAACGTGCCGGCGCTGTTGAACCCACTCATCTATGGCGCTCTTGAGGCTCTCCTGCGCGGCGAGGAGGTAGACCGCGAGATAAGGGAGATGCTTGGCGAGATAGGCTACGTGACCGCGGCCGGTGCGCCGACTCTTGCCGGTCGTCTCGTGGTTAAGGCCTGGAGGCTTCTGCAGAAGCCTGTCGCGACTACACCGTCGGCGATAAGTAGCGATGAGCTAAAAGTGATGGAGATTATTGAGATCCTCTGGGAGAAGGCTAAGAGTAACCCGGAGCTCGCGCCGGACCATAAGCTGGTCAAGGAGTGGGCCGATAAGCTCAAGGTTCGCTTCGAGTACTACACCGTTGGGTTATCAATATACCACCTGGAGTCAATGGGTCTCCTCGAGGAGGTCTATGACGAGGAGCTGAAGAAGACTGTGCTGCGGTTCACCAAGCTCGGCGAGGAGGTTTACCGCCGCAGCGGCGGCAAGGCGTCCACCGCGATAGGCAGCCGTGTCCTAGTTGAGGCAGACCAGGGGCTGGGGTTCAGTGAGGCCTGGGCGCCCCGGGCGCAGGAGGAGGGCCTCCTGGGGACGGGTGGGCCGACAAAGTACGGCCTGGCGCTGCAGAGGGCTAGCAGGGAGGCGAAGAGAAGCATCCTGGTGACAAGGCTAGAGGCTATGCTGTTGAAGAGGCTGCCGGAGAAGAGAAGCATGAGCATAGAGGCGCTCAAGAAGAGCTTCCCGGGCGAGGAGGAGGCTATAGGCTTCGCCCTGGGCAAGCTGGAGGCCCGCGGTCTCGTCGAGACACTGCCCGACGGACGCGTGGTGATAACGCCGCCGGGCGCACTAGTGAAGGCAGCTATTGTTGCAGCGCCCAGCGGGGTGGCGACGCCGGTAAACCCACGCGTAATAAAGCTTCTCGAGGCTGTGAAGAAGCTCCACACGACAGAGGATGTAGCCAAGCTAGTAAAGGAGACCAGGCTTGGCCTCGACGAGCTCAAAGACGCGCTTGTGCTGGCGAGGGCGTGTAAGCTGATAGGCCGGAACAGTGTCACCGGCGAGGGCGAGGCGCTACTCGAGGCAGTGAAGCTGCTGGCGGAGCAGGCAGAGGCGGAGAAACCCGCCTAGGGCCTCTTCTCGAGCCACTGCCTGCTACGATACTTGTTTTTCAACGTCCTCGCATGTTCGAGTTCTTTGAGCGTATACCACCCCCTGTAAGGCTCGAGTTGAAGCGTCTCCGCGAACGCCTTCTCCAAGACTTCTGCTAGCTCTTCCAGCCCCAGTCTCCTTTCGAGCACCTCCTCTACGCCGACGACCCTCTCGCCTATGCCGGAGACGCCATGGCTCTCAAGCTTAGCCCGTGGCGCGACGAGGAGCTTTTCCATCAGCTCCCGGTCTGGCCGAAGGAGTATTGTGCCGTGCTGCAGCAGAGCACGCCCCCGCCGTGCCTGCGCATTTCCCGAGACCTTGCGGCCCGCCACAACCACATCGTTAGGGGGGGCATAGGCCGCCTCGACGCCGAGCATACGGAGCGCCGAGGCCAGTGCCGTGCATAGTATCCTGTAGCTCTCCACTATGTCACGGAGCCTGCCCTCAGCCGGCAGGGCTATCGAGTAGGTTACCTCGCCGTCCTCGCTGTGGAGCACAGAGCCGCCGCCAGTGAAGCGCCTAACCACGGGGACGGCGAGGCGCTCAGCCTCCTCGAGCCGGACAGAGCCGCGGAGGCTCTGGAAGTAGCCTATCGAGACACTGGTGGGAGAAAAGGTGTAGACCCGAAGCGTAGGTGGCGACACACCCCTCCCGGCCGCCTCGAGGAGGGCCTCGTCTAGGGCCATCTGCCACCAGGGGGGCCTGCCAGCAGTATCGATTATGACCCGGAGTCCCTGCCTCACCATCCTCCCGGGGCTAGCCATGGCTGTGCGCCGTGTCTTCACCTATCGGCCGCCGGGGGGCAAGACTGTTTCAGCAGTCCTCGACCTAGGTAGAGACTGTAGAGTAGAGCATGTTGTGTTCACGGGGGACTTCTTCGTGTACCCAGAGCATGCGCTGGAGGAGCTGGAGGAGGAGCTACGGGGCTGCAGCAGCGCCGGCTGCATAGAAGCCGTCTTCCGCCGCATCGAGGAACGGGGTGCAACGGCCGTTGGGTTCACCTGGAGCGGCCTCGCAGCGAGACTCGTCGAGGAGTGGAGGCGGGCATGCGAGGCTGTAGCCGGGACACGCCGGTGAGGGTCTCACTGGGCAGTCTCGCCGTCCTGGGCGAGGAGCCTTTAGCGATGGCAGCCGCTCCGTCAACCATCTACGTCCTCCAGTATAGTGGAGATGGCTGCCTCGCGTCGTGCGGGTTCTGTAGCCAGAGCCGTGTCGCGCCGCCTGCGCTTCGGGAGAGGCTTTCACGCATACGCTGGCCTGTGAGGAGGATAGGGGATGTGCTCGACCGCCTAGCCCGTGTTCGGGGTAGCGTTGAGCGCGTGTGCCTCCAGTCTGTGCTAAAGAGGGGCTTCTTCGGGGAGCTCCTCTGCCTCACGCGGCTCTTGGCGGAGAACAGCGTGCTGCCGGTCTCTGTCGCGGTGACGCCGGTCCATCGACTGTTGCTCGAGGAGCTGTGGGGGGCCGGCGCAGAGCGTCTCGGCGTCGGCCTCGATGCCGCGTCGGAGCAGGTCCTAAAGGCTGTGGGCAAGCCCTACCCCTGGAGCGTCTACATTAGGTTCATTAGTGAGGCTGTGGAGGTGTTCGGCCGAGGGAGGGTCCACGTCCACCTCGTCGCCGGGCTGGGAGAGACCCCCGCAGAGATGCTTGACGCTATGAGGCTCATTTACTCGGTCGGGGCCCGTGTGGCCCTCTTTCGGTACACACCGCTGCCAGGCCTGCCCCGCTACCCGGGCGTAGACGTCGAGCTCTACCGGTTCTACCAGATAGTCCGCCTTCTCCTAGAGAGGGGCTACGAGCCGCTAGACTATGCAGAGCTTGAGCCCAGGCCGAGGTTCACCAAGAGGCTGCCACTGGGTGCGGAGGAGCTGGCGGATGCACTGCTCACCAGCGGCTGCCCCGGCTGTAACAGGCCATTCTACAACGAGGGGGTACGCGGCCCGCTCTACAATTACCCCTCACGCAGCCTGCTCGAGAAGCACCGTTCCCTGTGGCTTAGGGAGCTTGCCTCTATAGGTGTGCGAATAGGCCCCGGGGAGACGCTGCCTTGAAGATAAAGGCGTTCAGGATGAAGAAGCTGTTTACAGTGGTCTCACTGACGGGCGGCTACTGTGAGCTCAACTGCAGCCACTGCCGAGCCAAGTACATCCGCTCAATGCTTCCAGCCCCTGGTCCCCGGCTTCCCCGTATCCTAGACGCACTGGCCCGGCGCGGGGTCCGCGGCATCCTTCTCAGCGGTGGCTGGACGCGCGAAGGGATACTACCCGTAGAGCCTTATCTTGACGCGCTTGTGGAAGCAAAGCGGCGCCACGGCTTCGTCTTCAACATTCACCTTGGCTTAGAGACTAGGAGGGAGGTGCTGAAGCGTGTGGCAGAGTTCGCGGACATTATAGACTACGAGTTTACGCTTAGCAAGTGGATGGTTAATGCTGTGCGTGGCCTACCCTTCTCGCCAACCCGCTACCTTGAGGCGCTTGACGCCATGCTCGACACTGGGCTCGATGTCGTGCCTCACGTTTTCCTCTGGCACCCTGGCTCCAGCAGGGAGCTTCTACGGAGAGAGATAGCCGAGATCGTGGACCGTGGCGTGAAAAAGCTTAACCTCCTGGTCTACATGCCTCCCGAGGGCGATGTGGACGCTAGGATAGCTGAGGAGCTGAAGGGCCTCGCCAGCTACGTCAGGGAGCTCTACCCCTGGGAGATATACCTGGGCTGCATGAGGCCCAGGGCTGCGCGCCAGGTGCTTGATAGCTACGTCATCGAGGAAGGCATCGTGGCGAGGATAGCCAACCCCAGCCTGAACGCTACACGGCTCCATAGCGGAAAGCTGGAGTTCTATGATGCGTGCTGCTCCGTGCCCTCGAAGTATCTTGATCTGTTCCGTGAAGAGAACAATGGCGTGAGAAGCGGGGGAGGGATGGTAGCCGGGCGGGGATTCGAACCCCGGTCACGGGGGCCAGAGCCCCGCATCCTTGACCGCTAGACGACCCGGCTATCCAGCCCCCATGGGCAGGGGCTGGTGGGCCTCCGTTCCCATCCCTCCCCAGCTAGGTGACACACCCTCATTGAAGCACTTATATGTGTTCTTTCTGCTCCTAGGTAGTACGTGTGGAGTACCATCACGCGACGAGCAATCGGGCCAACTGGTTATCAGAGTATCATCACAGCAATGTCTCACCAGGGAGCCCCGAGCCATGAACGTGGCACTCTACAGCATCCACGCCCTCTACTACCTGGCCGAGGCTGCTGGCTGGAGGAGCGGCCTACGCTGGCAGCTGTCCCCACGTGGCGTCTTCAGCCCCGACCTGCAGCGCCTACTTGCACTCGGCAGGCCGCCCAGGCCGCCGCGCGAGGCCCTGGAGCGGGTAAAGCTCGTCGTTGAACAGCTCTGCTCATACAAGAGGAGCTGCGGCTACCTAGTGATAGCGGCAGCCAAATACCTGGCCTATGAGAGGCTCGGCATAAGCTATGGGAGCACACATGTCCTGCCCCCTAGCCTGGAGAAACACGTAGCAGAAGCCCTCGAGTCGGCCGGCCTGCTTCGGAGGAAGGAAACAATCATAACCCCCAAGCCGGTTGCCCACTAACGACTACTACATGGACCGCCGCCGGGGTCCGGCAGACGGTGCCGCCGTAGCTCAGCCTGGTCAGAGCGCCGGACTCATACGGAGCCACCCGGTCCACACAAGTGGCCGAGATCGCCTCGGGGGTTCCTGGGGGATCCGGCGGTCCCGGGTTCGAATCCCGGCGGCGGCACCACTCCCCCCCTGCACAAGGCTTACCCCGGCTACGTGCCACGGGCCTTCTAGGCCTCAACGCGTAATTCTGATAAACCGGGGGTCATCCCGCAGGGTGTCATGGCTAGGTGTGGCGGGGCCGTCGTCTAGCTTGGCAGGATGCGGGGCTTGGGACCGCGCGTTAGAGCACGCGTGGGTTCAGCCCTCCGGGTGAGCTCCCGGGGGGCCGCGGCGAGAGCCCCCGTGGTCCCGGGTTCAAATCCCGGCGGCCCCACCATTAGCCAGCTCTCGCCGCCCCTGGTCAGCGTCTAGGGGCCACTAGGTGGCTCATGTGAGGCTTCACGCTCGTCTTTGCACCGCCTCCTGGCTGTGTCCGAGTGTCCTTAGGGAGAGGCTGCTGGCTGCGGCTCTCGGCGGCGTCGTGGCGCCTAGGCTTGTGGCCGATGTTTTCTACGGAAAGCGCTGGATCGGTTATCTACGTGAGTACGTTGAAGGGGACTCTCTTGACCGTGTCTTAGTGGAGCTTCTTGAGGCTGGTAGGGTTGAGGAGGCTGCAGCGCTAGCGCGCAACGCTGGACGCCTTCTGGGTCTTCTGCATGAGAGGGCTTCATGCCTGAAGGGGCTGTTTCGTCGGCCTAGGCGCCTGCCCCGGCTTCTCGCCGGCCTGCTCGCCCTGTGGGCCGGATTCCTTGAGGCCAGGGGCTTCACGCTAGAGTCCCGTGTCCTACTCAAGACGGCGCAGGGGGCATGGAAGCAGGGGGTTGGGAGGCTAGTTGTCCCGCATGGTGACGCGCACTTCGGCCAGTTCATCGCCGCGAGAGGTGGGGGGCTTCTTGTTGTGGACTTTATGGGTGAGCTGTTTAGGCCTGCCACGTGGCTCTTTTCCCTCCAGCCTGCCGAGCGCGACCTGGCGTCACTGCTGCGTAGCCTGGATTACATCACTGTCTTCATCGGGGAACGACGCTGGGGGCGTGTCTATCACTTACTCTGTAAAAGCGTCCTGAAGGGCTACACGGAGCACACGGGCTCCCTAGACTGGGCTGCGTTGAGGCTATGGGTTCTAGAAAGGGCCGGCTACGAGGCCTTCTATGAGTACGCTGTAGGCAGCGGCTTGGAATGGGTCCCCGTCTCCGCCTTGGCGACCATGTCCGCCGCGTGGGACTGCAGTGGGTAGCCCTCAGCGCTTGCCCTAAGTACTAGGCCGGAGAGCCAAGGATTCTCTTTAACTGGTGTAGCATTATGTGCGATGATGGCTGGGATATCTACCGGGAGCTAGAGGAACATCTCTACGCAGAGGCGCTGGGCTACTACGCTAGGAGGCAGCTCGGAAGGCTACGCGAGCTAGAGGAGAGGGCCGAGAGGCTCGGCGTCGACGAGCTTCTCCTAGAGAGAATAGCCCAGCTACGGTATGACCTAGAGAAGGAACTTGCCGAGAAGATGCGCAACGTGCTCAGCGCTGAGAGGGTGCACGTCTAGCCCCGACGGCGGCTGTTGCTGGCCGGGCTAGGCACTATACCCTCCCAGCCCCTATGCATGACACGGCTAACCGGAAGCCCGTTGTCGCACCATATGCCTCGTTGACTGGTGCTGGCCATGCAGGTGCGTGTCCGCCTCGTGTCGCTGCTGCGGGAGGCTGTCGGCAGCAGGGAGCTAGAGGTGGAGCTCGAGGACGGCGCGACCCTCGGGGATCTCCTCAAGGTGCTTTACGGGAAGTTCCCGAAGCTACGCGAAGTTATCGAGAGCCTCGGGAAGCGTGGGCTCGACGTACTCTTTATGGTTAACGGCTCCACTGCTACCCCAGACAAGAGGCTGAGGGAGGGCGACGTGATAACAATCCTTCCACCCGCAAGCGGTGGAGCCTAGCGTCTGCGTTAGGAGGGGCTGCACCATGGGGGCGGCGGGGCCTCTTGTCCGGGTCGCGTTGAGCCGGGAGCCGGTGAGCCTGGACGCGGAGGCGGCGAGGCTCGCCGCTGCTGCCAGCCCACGTGGGGCTGGGAGCCTCGTCGTATTCATGGGATTCGTCAAGGGCCTCGTGGATAACAAGAGAGTTGATTTCCTAGAGTACGAGGCGGTCGAAGACCTGGCGTTGGCGAAGATGAGGGAAATAGCTGATTGGGCCCTACGGCAGGGGGACGTCTACGCCGTCGAGATCGTGCATAGGGTTGGGAGGCTGAAGCCCGGCGAGCCAACAATATATGTCCTTGTAGTCGCGGAGCCGAGGCACCTGGCGTTTAGGCTGGCAAGCGAGATACTTGACCGCGTCAAGCGGGAGGTCCCGGTATACAAGCTTGAGGGGCGGGAGGACGGCGAGTACTGGATACTAGGCGAGCACGAGAGAATACCGCGTAAAAAATAACCCCATGGAGGAGCCGGTGCTGTCTTGCCCAGCCTAAGGACCCTAAGCCTCGGTGTCGTCCAGTTCGGCTCCGCGGGGAGCCCCGAGGAGAGCCTCAAGCGGCTCCAAGAAGTGCTCGAAGACGACACGGGTACCGATGTACTGCTACTGCCCGAGTACAGCGACGTGAACATAGCAGCCCACAAGGATCGGGAGAGCATTCTGCGGGCCGCGAAGCCCATAGAGGATAACCCCTTCATCGCAGGCCTTTCGCGTATAGCTGGGAGGCTTGGTGCCCATATCCTGGCCGGAGTCCTAGAGAGGGCTGACGACTGCCTCTACAGTAGCGTAGTCGCAGTAACTCCGCGTGGGGACGTTGTGCTTGTTTACCGTAAGCGTGTGCTCTTCGACGCACTCGGGTACCGGGAGTCCAGCTTGCTCTGTCCAGGCGATCTACCCCCCACCTTACTCTCGCTTAGGAGCTGGAGCATCGGGGCTGTGGTCTGTTTTGAGATAAGGTTCCCCGAGATCGCGCGGGCCCTTGCCTTGTCGGGGGCGCAGCTGCTGGCTGTGCCGGCCGCCTGGTATGGGGGGCCGGGTAAGGAGGAGCAGCTGCGTTTCCTTGCGCAGGCCCGGGCTTCGGAGAATACCGTCTACCTGGCCGTGGCTGACCAGGCGGGAGCACCCTTTGCGGCCAGAAGCCTGGTTGTGGACCCCTATGGGCTGGTTAGGCTTGACTTGGGGGTCGCGCCGGCCTATAATGCCGCTGTCCTCGACCAGGCTGAGCTCGTAGAGGTGCGGAGGAGGCTCCCGCTCCTGGAGCTCTCGGCGAGGGCTCTGGAGGCGGCTAGGGTGGCTGTAAGACACCTAAAGCTGAGAGGATAAATGAGGCTACGAGGCTGTAGAGTAGCGAGGCCGCGAGCGTCGTTAAGAGCATTCTCTTGTCGAGCTTGGTGCTGCCTGTAAGTCCTGCCGTGCCGAGCGCAAGCAAGGCTATCCCCGCCACGTTGCTGAGCATGTAGCCTATCTGGAATGCCAGGAACTCGTTTATGCCGAGCAACCTCGTGGCTAGCTTGGCGAACACGATAGCTATCGGCACGTTCACGAAGGCGTCGTTCCACGGACTGAGGGGGCTGAGCATGTAGCCGAGGGTCGCTACGAGTCCCCAGGCGAGTCTTCTTCTCCAGCCCTGTTCCTCCTGTACCACGCTAGCGGTGTTCACGCCGCTACACCTCCTTCGCTATACATGTTCGTCCATGAGGCCCCGGGCGGCCTCGAGGCTGTGCTTGGGCTGGCGTGTGTCTCTGGCTGGTCTCTGCCCTCCTTCGACATTACATCTGTGGGCGCCGTATATTTAGCGCGGCCCGTGGCTGCATGGCCTCGTTGAGGCAAGGCGCTGAGGGGCTGGCTGGTACCCGTGCCTTTGCCCGAGGAGGCGGCTGCATGGATATTGGCGGAGACGGTTAGGCGCAAGGCTTCGCTGCGTGACGTGGCTGCCGAGTATTTCTCGAGGCGACCCTCCGAGGAGTACATGAAGCCTCTTGTGCGTGTGCTCACGCTTGGTGTCGCTAGGAACTATATGCTTCTCGATCATGTGCTCCGGAGGGGAGGCTATGGCCCTCCCAGCAACTCCACTAGGTGGATGCTCGCTAGGGTAGCTGTGTTTGAGGCGCTCTCGGGGAAGCTGAAGCCTAGCAGGGCTCGTAGTCTCGCCGAGAAGGCCGGTGTAGACGCCGAGTGGCTTCTCTCGCTCCGCGGCTCTAGGCCCTCGGACCACGTGAAGGGCCTCGGGGGGCTGGAGAGGCTCTCAGTGCTCTACAGCTTCCCGCGGTGGCTGCTCGAGGAGCTGGCAGCCGCCAGGATACCCAGGCTCGAGGAGCTACTCCGCGCGCTTAACCGAGACCCCGTGCGCTGGCTGCGCTTCCCCCACACGAGGTTGAGCTTCGAGGAGCTGGCGCAGAGGCTCACAGCCTACGGAGTCAAGCTGCGCAGGGACAAGGATCTACCCGACGTCGCCGAGGTCGTCGCCGGAGCCTCAACGGTCACGAGGACTAGGGAGTACATGGATGGCCTCATAGTGTTGCAGGATAAAGCCTCGGCCCTTGTCTCCTGGGTAGCGTCGCCCGCCGGAAGGCTGGTGCACGATCCCACCGCGGGTGCCGCGATAAAGGCGTCCCACAGCCTCTGGCTCGGTGCACGCTACGTTGTAGCAGGCGACGTCAAGCCTCAGCGTCTCGGCGAAGCTGTGCGCACTTTGACGCGCCTCCACTTGCGCCATGCAGCCGACGTGGTCGTCGGCGACGCCAGGGCGCCCTATCTACGGGCCGCCGACGCGGTGATAGTTGACCCGCCCTGCAGCGATGTTGGCAGGCTCCAGTACGAGCCCGAGGTGAAGATGTGGCTGACACGGGGAGACGTGAAGTTCTTTCGACGCCTCCAGCTACGCATGCTCGCTGCACAGCTGGAGGCCGCACGGCCTGGCACACACGTCGTGTACAGCGTCTGCACGTTGACACGGAGCGAGACGATATGGGTTATCCGGCGTGTTCTGGAGCGCGTGCCGTACGCCGAGCTTGTCAAGCATGAGCCGTTTATCGGGGAGCCCGTGCCGGGACTCCCTTTGGCGCAGCGCATGCTGCCCCATTTACACCGCACCCAGGGGTTCTTCATAGCGGTGTTTAGGCGCATGTAGTGCCTGCATCTGCCCCCTATAGGGACCCAAATAGATAATGCTCCTGGACCGGCTGGAGCCTTAGCCTGGAGGCTGCGGGGGAGACGCCATGTCCATGCAGGTGACCGTGAAGTACGATGACCTGTATGAAGCGTTGGAGCCTCTAAGGGGCCTCAGACTCCGCGGCGCGATATCTGGGCCTCCGACGTCGAAGCTGCCACTGCGGAAGATCGTTGAGAAAGGCCTCTCACATCTTAAGGTTGGTGAGGAGGAGTACCGGGGCACGAGGGTAGTTGCTTTGAAGCTTGACGATGAGACCTATCTTGTATGCCACTTTGGCCTCGAGGAGCCTGATGACTTCTGTATAGCGCTTGAGGGGGAGAAGGCGTGGGAACGGGTAACTGAGGCCGCTAATAGGCTTTCGAAGCTGACCAACGAGTCCTACACTTTGACGCTCGCTGCTATAGTGCATGCGTTGCAGGGCATTATCCACGGCGAGGAGGAGGAAGTCGAGGAGATAACTGACCCCGACCAGGTCATAGAGGAGCTGCTCACGTGGCTCCCAGAGTACATAGCTGTGACAGACTAGCGGGAGGCCTCCAGGGCCCTGTGCTGGCTCCAGCAAGCCGTTCCGCCTGCGTGGAGAGAGGGTCTCCTTTTTCCGCCGGAGCCGGTGCACTGTTGCACTGTCTGTCTCGGGGTCGCACCGGGTTGCACGATGCTGATACCGGTCTACCCATGGGCTTCATCGTTGACGGGTTCCCCGTCTTCTGCCTTGAGAGATGGCAGAGCCTTCACGAGACAAGCACTGGTCTTGTTCTAAGCGAGAGCGGGGGCGAGCCTCCTAGCATCGAGGAGCTGGAGAGCTACGGTGTTAACGTTGAAGCCGTTGTTAAGAGGATGGAGCTTGGCTATGGCTGGACCAAGGGCCTGCCTAGACTACGCGAGCTCATAGCTAGCCGCATCTACAGCGATGTAGTCGATGCCGAACACATTGTGGTGACTAGTGGGGGTGCTGAGGCGAATCTACTAGCAGTGCTCGCCACCATAGCCCCCGGCAGCCTAGCCATCGTCGATGTGCCTAACTATCTACAGGTTTGGGGCCTTCTCGCGATGCGCAGCGCCCGTGTCTACGAGTATAGGCGGCGCAGCGGAGACTGGAGCCTGGAGCCCGACAGGCTCGCTGAGCTGATAGATGCTCTCCGGCCCAAGGCGGTCTTCGTGACCAATCCCAATAATCCTACGGGACGGGTTGAGCGGAGCCTGGGCGTGCTAGCGGAGGCCGCTGCGAGACACGACACCATCCTAGTCTTTGACGAGGTCTATCGGGGACTGGAGCTCTCGGGGCCTAGAACATCCTCAGTACTAGAGGCGGCTGAGAGCTATGGGGCTGTTGCTATCTCTACGGGCAGTCTTTCGAAGACTTACTCTTTGCCGGGTCTCAGGATAGGCTGGGTGGCCACTAACAACAAGCAGCTAGCAGAGAAGCTATGGTCTGTAAAGGACTACACGACTATCTCCACAAGTAGACTCAGCGAGGAGCTGGCTGCCGCTGTGCTTGAGGCCGCGGCGGATAAGCTCGCGGAGCGTACACGGCGGATAGCGGCACGGAACCTAGAGCTACTATCCGCAGCATGCGGCGTTGACCGTGTACACCGGCCCGAGGCGGGGGCATTTACTCTCATTCGTGTCAAGGGCAGCGATGTTGTAGTGGCGGAAGAGCTTCTCCGGAAACACAATATCCTAGTCGTGCCAGGTACATGCATGAAGGCGTCAGGCTACATACGGGTAAGCCTTGGCATAGCAGACAGCCGTCGAGCGAGAGACGCCTACATCAAGCTATGTAGCGCGCTAACAGAGACAGAGGGGCTAGACAAGGAGTCGTCTTAGCTCTCAAGCTCTTCCTGGTACGTTTTGTGGCCCCCACCGCGGGGCCTGGAACGGATACCCGGCCTCATCCCGGGCGCCGTGACGCGGCGCCGTCCGCGGGCGATACCCGGGCCATGCTCTAGCCTAAGGCTACACAAGTCGCCCTATAACGGGTAGCGGTCGTGCCTCCGCAACACCGCCAGGAGCCCTTGAAGAGGCATGTCTAAGGATCTAAGGACAGGTGGTGCACCCCATGGCCCGGGGCCCGCGCGGCCCCCGTGTGGGGCCCCACGGCCAGCCACGGCAGGGGGCCCAGCCGTTGCCTCACCCCGCTCCCCCGCGAACGCCGGGCGTCCGGGGTTAGGTTGCTCCCTTCCGGGCCTGGCCTGGTTCCCCCGGCAAAGGCGGTAGCCGCCCTCCCTCCGGAGGGGGCTCCGCCACCGCCGGCCCCGCGGGACGGGGGTCATTGGTCGGCTGGGTCTGCCGTGGCCGCCGTGGGGCCCCACACGGGTTACTGGCCCCCGCGTTGCGCCCGTTTCGGGGCAAGGGGGAGGGCGAGCCCCCGGCCCTACCCGCGCGGAGCCCCTCTGGGCGGGGCCTCTTGGCCTGCCTTGTAGATGGTGTTGACGGGCAACCCCTCATATATCCAACTTTCTCGCGCTCCATGAGTGGGCTACGCGGTCTATTATCCAGGCCTTTATCATGTAGTCCGCGTAGTCTATGATTGGGCCTAGGCATTGTCCCTGGGCTGCCCTGCTGCAGGCTTTGTGTACGAGCCTGCCGTCTAGGAGGGCGAGCGGCGCCACAGCCTCTCCGGGTGCAGGGCTAGGGGATGGCTGCCGAGGCGAGAGGCTCTCGAGCATATTGAGCCTGGCGTGGATGTCGTATACCTTCTCTAGGAGATGCTTGATGCGTAAGATGTCTTCCTCCTGTTCGCCGCGTAGCCTGTGAGCACGGAGAGCAACGAGAAGGACACTACTGTAGCCGCGTCTGGAAGCCTCGGCAGCCACCGCGGCGGCCGTCAAGTGGAGGGGCACGAGTTCAACCCTGTAGCCCTTCTCTACTAGGCTTAGCCAGTGGCCGCCCCTGGTGAACATAAGGAGGAAGACTCTGTGGCTAGGAGGAACTGGCTTGGAAAGCGCCTCCTCTATTGTAGCGGTCTCTGCCTCTATACCCGCCCCAGCCAGTGCGGCAGCTAGCTTCTCTATCTTCGCCCGCTCGCTGGGGACACCAGGCCTATGGTAGACTAGGAGCGTTTTCCCGCTCCGCCTCGACAATGCGGCGCGCCTCCTCCGCTTTAGCCACCGCTGCCCGGTAGGCCTCGAGCACTGTGGCCGAGAGCTCTCTGACCGCGTCGTCGGGGTTTACATGCGGCGCCCTAGGCATGGGGTTCGTCCAGAGGCTCCGGTACATTGCCTCCACGGTCTCTGCCCGTATCTCTTCGCTCGGCTCACGGCTTGTTAGCAGCCTCTTCGCACGGTACATCTTGAGCGCCACCACTGGATGGTGGCGCCAGAGGTGCTGGCTTCTGAAGTCCTCCCAGGGTATCTTGTCGGCGGGGTACCACCGCCTGTAGCTCGTCTTTATCGCTTCCTCGATGAGGCCGGGGTCCTCGAGGAGCTCGAGCTGCTTCTCGCTGAACTCGTGAAGCGCCTTGTAGGGGCACATCATGCACGCGACGCGCGGCAACCCCTCGTAGTAATCAGGGTGCACGAGGCCGAGCGCACGCACGTTTTGGACTATGTCTAGCAGGGTCCAGATATAGATGGGGCGGAGCCGGCCTCCGCTGTAGAGCCTGGGCTTCCTGGGAGACATCTGATACAGCCTCATGAACCTCTTGAAGGCCTCAGTCATTCTATCTCCATCCGCTATTATGTGTGGCCTGCGCTGCTTCTTCAACATCTTTATTGGGCGTAGCTTCATGTAGGTGCACCAGCGCCGCCCACGGTAGGGTAGGCCCTCCTCTAGCAGCCTCTTCTTCATCAACTCCCTGTCAGCCTCAACAACCTCTATGTCGACGCCAAGCCTCTCAGCCGCCTTGACAGCGAAGTCTATGTTCCTCGGAGGCTCCAGGAAGCTCACGTGGCTATAAACAGCGTAGGCCTTGAGCCCCTCCAGTCTCTCCTGGAGGCCAGCCACTACGGCGAGAACCGCCGTACTATCCTTCCCACCGCTGAAGTTGACCATCACAGTCTTGCCCCGCAGCTCGGCACCATAGAGCCCGGCGACCCAGCCTATGTAGTCCTCAAGGCTTGGCGTTACATAGACCAGCGGCCAGGGTATGTCCTCCACAAGTCTCGCATACTCGATGGAGACGCCGCCGACACGCAGCACACCGTTATCTATGTACTCGTCCACGGGCACGCCATACTCACTCGTTATCCACATGTAGCTCCTTTTCTCGCGCTGATCACTACTATACAACACGCTGAACTCTACAGAGGAGACCTGGAAGCCGCGTACCTCCCCGCCACCGCCCAGGACAGGATAGCGCTCCATTACGCCAACACCGCACAGCGGCCCTAGATGCGCCTATAGAGTCGCGCTTACCGCAATACACGGCTAATGGTAGCCCATGCCAGGGCAGGGACCTCCTACAACGCCCAGCGGCTATTAGCGGCTAGGCCATGCACTACATCTTATCTACGCCCTGGCCCGTCAAGGTCTAGGATCCTAGAGGTGGCCGAGGGAAAAATCAAGAGTGTAGGGCTATCACGGGGTTCATCGGTGGCTAGAAGGGGCTGTAGCCCTCCCGTAGCCACCTCGCCACGTCGAGAGCATGATACGTTATCACGATGTCGGCGCCGGCTCTCTTTATAGCCGTTATTATCTCGAATGTTACTAGCTTCTCGTCTATCCAGCTCTTCTCCGCTGCAGCCTTAACCATGCTGTACTCGCCGCTAACGTTGTAGGCTGCCAGGGGGTACTGAGGGAACGCCTCCTTCAGTATGCTTATCACGTCGAGATAGGCGAGCGCAGGCTTAACCATCAGTATGTCCGCGCCTTCCTCCACGTCGAGGGCTGCCTCTTTTAGGGCCTCGGCGGCGTTTCGGGGATCCATCTGGTAGCTCCTCCTATCGCCGAAGCGTGGCGCCGAGCCTGCTGCCTCGCGGAAGGGCCCGTAGAAGCCGCTAGCGTACTTCACCGCGTAGCTCATTATGCCCACGTCACTGTAGCCCTCGTTGTCCAGGGCCTCGCGTATAGCCTTTACCATGCCATCCATCATGCCGCTGGGCGCGACGAAGTCGGCGCCAGCTTCTGCATGCGTCACCGCCATCTTGGCGATTATCTTGAGCGTGGAGTCGTTGTCTATCACCTTGCGGCCCCGCCTCTCTACGGGGATACCGCAGTGGCCATGCGTAGTGTAGCCACAGATGCACACGTCGGTGAATATTGCTGGCTCGTCGCCTAGCTCGCGGCGTATGAGCCTTATCGCACGGGGCACCGGGCCCTCAGGGTCATAAGCGGCAGTGCCCTGGAAGTCCTTCTTATCGTCAGGTATGACGCCGAAGAGCAAGAACGACTTTATGCCGAGCTCCATTGCCTCCTGGACTATCTTCGGCGCCATGTCTACAGGGTAGCGGTACTGCCCCGGCATCGCCTCTATAGGCTCCGGCTCCCTAATGCCCTCCTTGAAGAAAAGGGGAAGCATCAAGTCATTTACTGATACGTTGGTCTCCGCGACCAGGTCACGTATTGACTTCTTCGCGCGCAGCCTGCGCGGCCTAAGCACAGGGAAGTAGGCCAAGTACACCCACCCCCTCTACGACGGGGAGGCCCAGGAGAGCCACGGGGGCCCCTCTTGACCGCCCCCTATGCGGATAGGCGTCCGCTATGCACGGGTGTATTTACCGGGTTTGTGTAATACCCGTCTCGAGGTAGGGAGTCAGCCGTTCGCCCAGGCGTCTGGGTGCGTAGGGTCTTGCAGCGGCAGCAGGTGAAGCCCATCTACCGCTGCAGGGACGGCAGCTTCACCGAGGACCCGGGGCGCTGCACTGGGGGCGCAGAGCTGCTGCTCACGCCCGAGCAGCGCCTCCGCCTAAGCAAGCTGATGAGCGCGCTGCTGCGCCACATACCCGAGGAGGCCGGCCTCAAGCTCGACGAGGCCGGGTGGGTCGGGGTTAGGGAGCTTGCTAGAGCTATCCGTGAGAGGTGGCGGAGGAAGGAGCTGTACTGGTGGCTACGCCCGGAGCACATCGTTGCCGTCGCGCTCCTCGACCCGCGTGGCCGGTTCCAGCTTGACGAGGCAGGCAGGCGGATAAGGGCGGCGTACGGCCATAGTGTCCGCGTAGAGCTGGACTATGAGCCTGTACCCTGGGAGAAGCTTCCCCCCGTCTTGTACCACGGCACTGTTAGGCAGCGGCTACACTCCATCATGCGCTGCGGCTTGTTGCCCATGAGGAGGATAGCTGTCCACCTAGCGGCCGACCGCGCAACCGCGGCCGAGGTCGGCCGCCGGCACGGGACCGATGTCGTCATACTCCGTGTTAGCACCGAGTGCTTACACAGGCATGGCCTACCGGTTAGGAGGGCCAGCAGCAAGATATTCCTCGTTGACCATGTCCCGCCCGACTGCATCACCGTCGAGGACTAGCCACGCCCGTTAAAGGCTGCCCCGCCGTAGTGGGCCTAAGGGGTGCGCTAGGGGCTTGGAGCCTAAGGCGCTGACAGCAGGGTTCCGTGTCGCGGTGACGGCGTCGACGCAGGGCATAGGCTTCTACGCGGCCTCGAGCCTCTCCCGGATGGGTGCACGTGTTGTCCTTAACGGCCGTGACCCGGGGAGGCTCCGCGATGCCGTGGAGAAGGTAGGCGCCGTAGGCGGCGTGGCGGCGGACATATCGACGAGGAGCGGCGTGGAGAAGTTCTTCGAGGAGGCGTGGAGCCTTCTTGGCGGCATAGACCTACTGGTGTTTAATGCCCCGAATGTGTCGTGCGAGCCATGCTACCTCGACGAGGCTGGCTACGAGGACTGGCTTGAGGCTGCCCAGAAGCACCTGGTGGCGCCCGGCTACCTCTCCAGCCTCTACGTGCGGCGCCTCCTGAGCCTCGGCATGCAGGGCACAGTCGTCTTCCTATCCTCGATAACGGTCAAGGCCCCGATGCCCCACTTCGTGCTAGCCGACACCGCGCGGGCCGGGCTGGCCCAGCTGGCTAGGAGCATAGCGCTCCGCTACGGCGCGAGAGGCGTGAAGGCGTTCACCGTGCTGCTGGGTAGCTTCGACACGCCCGGCGCGAGGAGGAACATCCGCCTCCTGGCAGAGAGGGCCGGAATAAGCTTCGATGAGGCGTGGAGACGGTGGGTCATCGAGCTCTCAGCCCTAAGGCGCCTCGCCAGGCCCGAGGAGCTCGGCGGCCTCCTCGCCTTTCTAGCCTCAGGCTACAGCGACTACATGAATGGAGCCACTATACCCATGGATGGCGTCATGACTCCCTGTGTGTAGCCTCTGCGTCCCCGAGGATGCCGTCGAGCTCCGCAAGCGTCCTCACGGTATATGTCGCGTCGCAGCGGTCGCCACGCTCACCGGCCACCCCGGTGAGCACAAGCACGCTATCTATGCCGGCCCTCTTCGCGGCCTCGATGTCCGTGTCGCAGCGGTCGCCTATGGCCAGCGCCTCCCCGGGCCCAACACCAGCCATCTCCATAGCAAGCCGGTACATGTAGGGCTCCGGCTTCCCCGCCACCAGCTCCGCCCTCACACCAGTGCTCGTCTCTAGTGCCGCAAGTATTGAGCCAGCACCAGGCAGCGAGCCCTCCTCCACCGGTATAGTCGTGTCCGTGTTGGAGGCCGCCAGCCGTGCACCACACCTAGTTATGGCAAGGTGCGCCGTCTTCAGCTTAGAGTAGGTGAGCCCCCGGTCAAGCCCCACCACGACATAGTCCACCGGGCACCTCGCGCCGTCACCGACCGGTAGAACCACATGGCCCGCCGCCACCAGCTCCTCGACGAGGCCCTCCTCGCCGACAACAACCACTCTCACCGAGCCCGCTTTCTCCGACAAGAGCCTCGCTACCGCGTAGCCGCTCGTAACCACATCCTCCGGGGCAACACGGTACCCCATTATGGCCGAGAGCCTCTCCGCATACACCCTCCTACTCCGGGTAGAGTTGTTCGTCACATAGACTATCCTAGCGCCAGCTAAGCGCGCCCGTCTGAGCCACTCAACATTCTCACGCAGAACACGCCGCCCACGCCACACGACACCATCCAGGTCCACCAGGAGCAGACGATAGCGCCTAGCTAGCCCAGACACCGTCCACCCACCAAGCCGGTATCCCGGGCAGCCGGTAGAGGCAAAAAGCGGGAAAGGTCAGCACTCAAGACCCTCTTCATCGCACCGGTGCCGCCTCAACTATCTGGAGATTCTTGCACGGATGCACCGGCTCCGTAGGCGCGGGCTCATCACGCCATACACATACACACGCTAACAACAAGGAACGCCTATTTTATCTACACCGAGCACCTGGCGACACTACTTTTCAGCTATTTCAAGGTCCACGAGATAGACCTTGCCCACCCCACCCCCGAAGAGCGGCACTGAGAAAGCCCCGCCCACAATGTCGGGCCTTCCATTACCATCAATATCATACACTTGATGGTTATGCTCGATGAAGTTCCAGTCAACAGGGCCGTTAATCTTGACCCGCTGCTAGGCTACCATAGGGAGACCGGGGGTAACAGAATGCAGTGTTACCGTGGCTGCTGCCGTGGGCTTTGGCAGCAAGCCGCCAGGCAACAGATTGCCAGATGCAAGCAGAGGCACAAAGTCTACCACATAGACACGGTCCTTGTACAACACTAGGCAGCCCGGTTTCATAGTAACATTTTCGTTAGAATACGTCGCAAGGAGTTCACCGCTCCCAACATTATAGACGTACACCTTTGGATAGAACTAACAGCCATGCTGGTGGATTCACGTATATTGATGCTGAACCGTAGTATCAAAAGGGAACAGGGGGCCGTTTCACAACATAGGCAAACGTTTTGTCATCAGAGTATGTATCATAAAAGACTATTCTATCATATATCGTATATATAAAATGTCAGATAAATTTCTATACTTTCAATGTCCTCTACACTCCCTCCACGCAATTTAATCCCTTAAAGCTATCCCAGATTGGGTCAGGATTGTCTTCATCTTTGAAATGCAGCTCATAATATAGTATAGCCATTCGTGCTATGCACCACAACCTTGTATAGATCGTTATCACCATCACTTTCTCGACAAGTGCCAATGCCACAATATTGATGTTATAATCCTTCTTCAAGTAATTGTTTAGTTTAGTGTGCTTGTTTAGTGAGAGCGTTGACTACACGAACTGTTCGCGCGGGTCTAACAGCTGCTTGCATTAAGTTAACACCGCTATTTATGCCTATTGAGGTCGCAAATGCAGGTAGAGACGCTGTAATAGCAAAGAATAGAGATTAGCGAAGGTTCTGCTATTCATCTTGACAGCTTACTTGCCACAGTAGTATCTGCCGATGTGTAGGAGCCTATATACTGCCTCGATATATAGCATAATTTACAAAATAGTCATTAATACAGTTTCATATTATCTTATATTTATAAAATAAGTTAAGTGTGGTTAGGCCATATTGGTGGCTTGGGGCGTCCTAGGGTTTTTACCTGTGTGCAGCGCCTTCTCTATGAAGGCTCCATCTCCGGGACTCCTGTTATGCGGCTAGTGGCTGGCACCGTTTGCCATGAGAGTGGTTGGTGTGATTACAGCGCGGAGCATCGCCGTGTGAGAGAGGAGGCCGAGAAGCTTGTGAGGAGCTACATTGAGGGCAAGCAGAAGGAGTACTGGATGACTGTAATCGTCGCGCCCTATGGCAGTGGTAAGACCACACTGTTGAGGCATCTCCTACACTACGCGAAGGAGCTTGGAGTGGAGGCTTCCCATATAGAGTTCGCCGACCTGGTTAATTACATCGTCGAAAGGTATGGCACCGTCCATGAGTCGCAGCTGCCCGGGATAGTGGAAGAGTATGTGCGTGAGAGGCTTGGGGCCAGCGGCGATGCAGTGTTTGTACTGCTTGTCGACGAGATAGAAGAGAGCTATGACCTCTTCCGTGGCGTTGTGGAGCACGAGACGTCCCCGTTGAGGGGCCTAGCTGAGGCTGTGAGGACTCATAGTACATGGGTGTACCCGGTACTGGCTTTCGGCCCCTCGTCTACGCTGAAGGAGGCCATATTTGGCCCCGTTGCGTGGCGGAGCCGTGTACTAACAATTCCTCTAATACCTAAGCCCGTCATAAGGTCGATGATCAAGCTGTCTGCGGAAGAGCGCCTACTCGAGCTGGCCGCAAACACCGTATGGTGGGCTTCGAAGGGCCGCGCAGCCTGGGTCAATATGCTCGTCGAGCAGCTCGTGCCCCGTCTAATTGAGGCCGCGGGCAAGGGGCCCGAGGCCCTGGAGGCCCTCCTGCTCGGGGATGAGGCTCTTGCGATGGAGATCGTGGAGGGCGTGCCTCTTTTTGACCGCAGCGGCTATCGCGACGTGAAGAGGTTTGTTGAGAATAAGAGGCTGCTGCCCTACTTGGCGGCGTTCGTTGGGCCTGTACCCATCTCCCTCCTTGAGAGGCTCATCGGCGACACGGTGGTGCCTGAGGCTGGCCTCGTGTATGGCTTTACGAGGAGCATGATCCGGGCAGAGGAACTCTTAGGGGAAACGAGCGGCTGGATGGAGCGCATAGCACGGAGCAAGGGCTTTGGGGCTGCCAGCGTGGAGCACGCAATGGCCGCGCTTGAGCATGTTGTGCAGGCGTGGAGCAGGGGAGGGATGCTCCCCTTCGATCCGCAGGGCCTGCGCGAACTCTTCTCCATAGCCGCCGACCTGGCCCGCGAGATCTACGGCGACGACCCAGCCGCAGCCCAGCTTCTGGAGAGCATTAACCCGGACCTCGTTGCGCCAGAGGTTGTACGTGGCGAGGAGGTTGTCGCGTATCTTAGGCCCTCAATGCTCACCCGTCTCTATCCATCCGCATCCAGTAACCCCCTTGTAGGCTGTGCACGCAAGGCCGGACTCTCGCAGGTTGTCGACGTGGTGGAGTCACTAGCGCCGGAGGAGATCGCACAGTTCTCGGACGCCGTCGCTAGGCTGCTTGGCCTCGAGGAGCTATTGTCCAAGTATGGCGCCAGGCTTGTCATAGCGCCGGCTAAGCTGCTCCAGGCTCTAGGGCCGAGTCTCTGCCGGGGCAGGACGGTCCTCGTAGCCGCGAGCACCGACGAGGAGGAGCAAGGCAGGCTGCCGGCGTGGCTGAAGTCCCTCGAGGCCCTTGGCCTCACTGCGGTCACCACCGCTGGGCCGAGGCTTAGCGTCTTCCTCTACTCGCTCCTCTATAGCCAGGCTCTGGGAACGCCGAACTGTAGCCTCGAGAAGCTCGACCCACACGATCGTAGACTCATAAGCCTCTATAGTGAGAATTTGAAGACGCTAGTGGTTGAGAAGCTCCACGAGCTCGCGGCATCTAGGCTCGGCGATATAGAGAAGGCCATTGAGCGGCTGAAGAGCCGGTATGGCCGGGTAGGCGTGGCCGCGGCAGCTCGGCTTGCGGAGAAGGGTGCTGCAGCCGTTGAGCGCGCAGGCGAGGCTCTGAGGAGAATAGACCGCATCCTAGCGGAGCTGGCACGTCTAGCCTCAATGCCTAGGCCGCGCGTGCCCGATCTCACGGAGGCGGCTCGGAGCATTGCCAGGCTGGAAGTGCTGCCCCATATGGAGGCGTTGCCGGGGAGCTGCTTGGAGAGCCTCCCGGAGGACTTGAGGCTGTTCAGGGAGGCGGGCAGCGAGACGCCCTCCCTGGCCGGGCTTCTGTTGAGCCTGCGCGAGGCTAGCCGCGTGGAGGGCGGCGCCGAGGCCGTGGAGAGGGCCGCCAAGCTGGTCAGGGAGCTGGAGGCGGCCCTCCGCGACCTTGCTGGCCTTGAGCCGCTCGCCGCTGAGGCCACCGCGGAGGCTATCATGGAGTTCGTGGAGGCCTTCGTGTCTAGGCTGAAGACGCTAGAGGAGAGGCTCATCTCGATAGAGGAGAGGTTGAAGACGCTTCCGGAGCCGTTGGCGTCTAGAGCGATTGAGGCGTTCAGCGTAGACATTGCACGCATAGGGAGCCTCGAGGAGCTGGCGGCGTACCTCGGGGCGGCCGTGGCTGCCGCAGAGGAGCTGGCGGCGCATGCCAGGCGGCTGGACGCGCTGGAGGAGATAGAGGCTAAGAGGAAGAGGATAGCAACGATGATAGATGCTATGCTCTCCGAGAGTTCGACTGAGGGCAGTACGTCGGCCCAAGCCTTTTCCGCCGCATAGGCCGGGGCTGCCACGCAGCTCGTCCCGGATAAACAGAGGTGGGGCAACATGGAGTCCACGTATGCGTTGACAAGCCTCGTTGCCAGCTACCGTGATGAGCTCAACCGGGCCTCACTATACCTTGAGACACTTAGCGAAATAGAGGCGAAAGTCGCGGCAGCAGCCGAGGCGGCATCCTACCTGCGGCCCCTTAGCGACCGTGTCCGGAGAGCGGCCCTAGAGCTACGCGAGCTCCTGGAGCGGCGCGCATATGGCGAGGCTCGGCGTGTAGCCGAGAACCTCTGCCGCGCCACCGCCTCGGAGTTCGCCAAGCGCCTCTACGGTGTGCACAGCATAGACGAGGATGCATGCCCCCAGCAAAGCGTTGTGAAGCTGGCAGCTAGCATGCTCGATGCTGCCGGCCCTCTGCGTCCCCTAGTCCAGAGCCTAGTCTCTGCTGGAACAGGGAGCCTCAGGGAGTTCGCGGAGAGGGTGCTGGAGGTAGCCCAGGCCTGGAGCACGGTGGCGCAGCACCTCACCGACATCTACGCGGCAGCGGCCAGGCTTGAGAAGCTCATTGGCATGAGCCGCACCTCGCTCATAGCGGGCGTGGCCTCGCTGCTCTCGGAGGAGGAGAAGCCCCTTGACGCGCTTGCCGTGCTGGCTGACGAGCTTGGCACTGCGGCCGGCATAGCGCAGACCCTCTCGGAGATGCTGGGCGAGGTTTCGCCTGCTCTCCAGCTCTGCGGGAGCCGCGGCCGCCTCTACTGCCGCTGGCTTGGCGACGCTGTCGCCGAGCTTGCGGCAGCGAGAGAACAGTTGGAGGCCGCGCTCAAGGCGTCGTCGCTTGACGCGCTTAGACGCGGCGTGGACATGGCAGCAGACCATGTACGCAGCGCGAAGAGCCTCGCCGCGATGATACTGAGGCTGGCTAGGCGGCTCGCGCCGGACATGGGTGGCGATGCATTAGCAGACGCCGTTAGGGCGCTTGAAGAGGCCTATAACAGCTACGGGCTAACGGAGAGAGAGGAGAAACTACTCGAACAGCTGGTACGCGATGGCGTAGTGGAGCTGACTAGCCTCGAGGACCAGGACTTGGTCGCAGCTGGTCTCCGCCTCTGTCGACGGCGCCTTATCCGCTGCACACTACGCCTATAGAAGCCTGCAGCCTTACCCCCAGAGCGCTAAACTGGGCGTTGCATGACGCCCCCTCCGCTATGCTGAGCGGACACGCCCGACCGAGCCCTTCCGCCCCAGGCGGTGGGGCTGTGAGGCCGCTCTGCCGCTGCTGAGCCCTCGTCAACCTATCCTTCTACCGCCGTGCCAAGCTTCTTGGTGGCCATGCGGTACTGGGCGTTCAGCAGCCTCTGTTTGGCTTGGAGCTTCTCGGCCAGGGCTTCGTCGCTATGGCTGAAGGCGTACAGCCCGTAGGGGTTGAAGAAGATGTCGTTACAGTGCCACATGTAGGGTTTTACGAGCGGCTCGGGCACGACCTTGCAGTATACCCATGGCGGCGCCTCGGCGTAGGCGATTAGGAGGTCGGGGCCTTGGCTTCTCCGGCAGTAGGCTAGGCTGCACTCGCTGCCTTCCTCGACGCGTGCAACCTTCTCGCAGACACCCTTCTCTAGGAGCCACCTAGTGAACTCCTCGTAGCTCATCCTCGGCGCCACCACGTCCACTTGGCAACATATCCCCTTATACGCCTAAACCCCTGGCCGGCCTTGACGAGCCTCAGTACCTTCTCGCGCTTCTCGGGTGGGACGTAGCTGCCTCCAAGCACGCTGGCGCCTAGCCGGGCGGCCACGGCTGGATGGAAGCTGCTTGTCGGGCCTACTATTGCGAGCCCTGTGCCTGCCATCTGTGTCGCCGTCACTACCAGGGGGTCTAGGAGGCTCGCGCCGGTGGCTACGACGAGCTCGTAGTTGTCTATGTCTGCTATGAGCTGGCGGCCGGGGAAAACCTGGAATCCGTCACTCTCCGCCTCGCGCCGGTGATGCTCGTTATCCTCGTATACTGTGATGCTTAGACCGTGCTTTCTTAGGGCCTGGGCGACGCCAGGCACATAGCCTACTATTGCTGTGCGGGCCTTCGGCCACGTAGCCGCTATGACGGCGCCGACGTCTACGCCATGCCTGGCGTCTACAGCGTCTATGCCGTGCTCGTCTATTAGCGCGGCTGTGGCTGCGTTTACTGCTGCCAGCGCCGCGCTACTCAATAGGGGGTGGCTCCATGCGAGTGAGGCCACTTCCTCTAGCGTGTGGTTTCCCTCTACCAGCCAGGCAGGTAGCGGCTCAGTCTGGGGCGCGAAGGCTAAGCCGAGGACATCGTTTTCTGCGTGTATGTAGAGGAACCGCCTGCCGAGGCCTATCTCTAGTATAGCTAGGCGAGCGTAGTTACGTAGAACGGTCCTCAAGGCTTCCTGGATGGCCTCGTGCAGCAGGCCTCGGCCGGGCCGCATCGGGGGCTCGCAGCTGACCGCGGTCCTCATGCGAGGGCCTCACCACCTTCTCTGTCCATGCCCATGCTCGTCGAATATGTGTGGATGCTCGCCGACCACCAGAACGGCGCCGCCGTAGACTTTATCAAGTATTTCTCTCCGGAGCACTTCCTCCGGCGGCCCCACGGCAACCACGCCCCTATTGATGAGGACTACGGTCCTAGTGTATTTTAGGAGAAGCATCGGGTCGTGACTAGTGACTATTACGAGCTTGGTGTTCGAGAGCTCTCCTATAAGCTCCGCGAGGCCGGCCTTTCCGACGGGGTCCACTGCAGAAAAAGGCTCGTCCATGACGAGGAGCGGCGGATCGTGAACTAGAGCGCGTGCTATGAAGACACGCTGCCTCTGTCCACCGCTTAGCCGCCCTATGGGCCTGTGCCATATCTCACGTGGGAGCCCAACACGGGATAGTATCTCCTCTATGCGTCGCTGTTGTTTCCCGCCTCTGCACCTTATCTTACACTCTGTCTCAATAAGCTCCCAGGCAGTTATGGGGTAGTGCCTGGCGCTTGGCTCCAGCTGCGGCACGTAGCCAGCGTACCTTCCAACCTGGCTAGGGCGGCCTGTCACGTCAATACCATTAACCAATACATGCCCCTTCAAGGGCTTTATGAAGCCAAGGATAGTTCTCAAGAGTGTTGTTTTCCCGGCACCGTTTGGGCCGAGGACCTGCACCAGGCCGGGTCCTCGGAGAAAGAGTGTCACCCCACTAAGTACGATATAGTCACCATAGCCGACCGTTATGTTCTCAAGACTTACTGTGAGGGCACTACCGTCGCTCAGCTCCGTTTCCCTATGCATGCTGTGCTACACCCTCCAGCTATACCTTGAGCGTGGCCTATCGCTCGTTGTGCCCACACAAACCACACCTTGTGCACATAGATATATAACCTCTCATGCTCTCTGTGCACAAGTGTAGTGCTGAGTGCAGCTGTGGCTCACACCTGGAGGAGGCGTCCGGTATTGAGGACCGGCATTGTGGTAGCCGTGGTGGCCGTTGTCGCTGTGCTAGCGCTGATAGCCCTGCACACACGTCACGCAGGGGAGGCTCCTCCGTCCAGCCAGGCCGGTGAGGGACTTTTGATAGTAGTCACATTCCCTAACTTGAAGTATGATGTTGAGCAGCTCGTGTGCAGCGGAGACAGCGTCGTATCCATAGTGCCACTCGGCGTCGATCCACACCAGTTCCAGTTGACCCCGGAGGCGCTGAGGCTGATAAAGAGGGCGGACCTGGTCATATCGACCGGTCATGCACCGTTTGAGGTAAGAATACGTGACATCGTTAAGCCGGAGAAGCTTGTAGAGATACCCAAAGTGCCTGGCATACACTTGTTGACAAACCCAGATACAGGGAAGCCCAACTACCATATGCCTATCTATGACCCCGGGAACTATAGGGCTTTCATAGACTATGTAGCTTTGAAGCTAGGACAGCTGCGGCCTAGCTGCAAGACGGTCTACGAGGAGAAGAGGGCTAATCTTATCGCGGAGCTCGAGAAGCTCCTAGCGGAGGCGCCACGACTAAACGCTACCGCTGTTGGCTCGGCCCCGCCTGTCCAATACGCCGTAGAGTGGCTTGGTCTGCGTGTGGCACTACTACTAGCACCCGAACACAACGTTCCACCCACGTCTAGGACCATAAAGGAGGCCGAGAAGCTCCTCAGGGAGGGCGCGGTCGCAGTCGTTATGGTGCATGGCGGAGAGCCCGTCACGCCAGCGGACAGCAAGCTCTCCCAGATGGCGAAGGATGCAGGGGCCCCCGTGCT
>Ga0256838_1000426_pt1 | contig 26639 bp, 23 predicted proteins | sample 4571419metaG_FD_185978 | JGI IMG/M metagenome (GOLD analysis project Ga0256838, IMG submission 185978) | Hydrothermal vent microbial communities from Guaymas Basin, Mexico - 4571-419 | ecosystem: Environmental > Aquatic > Marine > Hydrothermal vents | place: Mexico: Guaymas Basin | collected...
TTTCCAGTTGCTCCATAGATTATCATCTTTGATATTTGCTGTGTCAAAGAGATATTTTCGTGTGAATGCTATATCATCACCTGGGCCGCTACCTGTATGGAAATGGAATGTTCTGCTGGCCGACGATGAGCTTTCTGGGGGAGGACTACTATCCAGTAGCCCCAAATCGTTCCATCGTGTCTCATGGGCTATTCTCACAATCTCATGCAGGAAAGAGCGAATTTCTGCGGCAATAGATAGTCCCTCTTCCAGTCCCATAGATTCATTGGCTGCTTGGGTCAGCTTGTCTCTAATTTCAAGAAGCACATCTTTGATTTTGGTAAGACCACCTTCGGCAACGGTTAGCATGTTTTTGGCATCCCATATGTTGTCAATAGCTACCCCGAGACCTCGCTTGCGTGCTTCCATATTAATAGAAATGCGTGCGTCTGCTGGATCTTCTGAAGCACTAACGAGTCTGAGACCAAAGGCTAATTTTTTCCCGCGTATAGCAAGATCGTTGTTGACAAGCTTTAGGTGATATAGTGCAGATAATGCTGCGGAACTACTTCGTATTCGTGTGATGTCAGATGCCACCCTACGCACCTCCTTTCTCCAGGTCTGCCACAATATTTATCGGAATAATGATAGAAAACTCCAATAAGTAAATGTAAAATGATAGAATATTCCCAGTTTCTACAGGCGTGGAGGTGGTTGATGTGCATCGTGTGGTGAGTGTTAGTATAGGATCCTCCAAAAGAAATCACAAGGCAAAGGCTACATTTTTAGGAACAGAATTTGAAATTGAACGTATTGGTACAGATGGAGATATAAGAAAAGCTGCCCAGATGATGAGAGAGCTTGATGGCAGGGTTGATGCCATTGGTGTAGGAGGAACCGACTTGTACCTATGGCTTGGGAAAAAGCGCTATACTATCCGCGATAGTAAGGTCTTTCTGAAATCTGTAAAAAAGAGTTTTCTTACCGACGGTAGTGGTCTTAAACATACTTTGGAGAGAAAGGCTGTAGAGTCTCTTGCTAAAGAGGGGATTTTTAAGCCTTATTATAAGTATCTTGTTGTTAGTGCAGTGGATAGATGGGGGATGGCAGAATCCATTTACCGTATAGGTGGAGAGGTTATATATGGTGATGTTATATTCGCATTGGGAATCAATTTCCCTATAAAGACTTTGAGGTCATTATTTACTATAGGTTCTATCGCTCTGCCTATTGCTGTTCAGCTACCATTTTCCATGCTTTATCCAATAGGAAAAAAGCAAGATGAGTATGGTAGTGGTGCAAATAATATGACGAAGAGATATTTTGAGTGGGCCGATGTTATTGCAGGGGATTTTCTCTATATAAAGAAATATATGCCTGAGCGTTTAGATGGTAAAATAATTTTCACCAACACGACAACACCTGAAGATGTACATGAGGTTGCAAGAAGAGGAGCAAAAATGCTTATTACCACAACACCGGTGCTTGAAGGTCGCTCTTTCGGTACCAATGTAATGGAAGGTGTATTTGCAACACTGCTTGGTTATAAACCTGAAGGACCAGATTTTTCGGCATATGAAGAACTGATAGACAAGATGGGTATAAAACCCACGGTAAGAATACTAAGTGAGTAGGTGATGAGTATGCATGGGAAATTTGTCTTTCTACTTCATCCCCTTGATATGGGGCATGTTTATAGAGAAAAACCGTGGGCAAAGTGGTTACCTAAATCTATAGTTCAATTTTACATGGTAAAGAAAAAACCATTTATAGCGTCTCATATTACGGGAATTAAGTCTAAGACCGGTGATACAGCTGAAGGTTGGTTTATAATTATTCCTATGACGCCAGACCTCATGTTGAAATATGAAGATGTGGCTACCCAGCGTATTATAGAAGCCGGCCATATTGGTGAAGAACTTGGGGCTACTATTATGGGACTGGGTGCTTTTACTGCTATTGTCGGTGGAGCTGGGCTTAAGGCTGCGGAGGCTCTTGATGGTATAGGGGTGACCACGGGCAACTCCTACACGGCTTATACAGCCCATGAGGCTCTTCTTATGGGGGCAAGGGAAATAGGTCTTAATCCAGAGGATCCTGCTCTTACACTGGCTGTTGTAGGAGGAACAGGTTCTATAGGTAGAATTGTTGCCAAGCTGCTTGCACCAAAGGTGAATGGAAAGATAGTTATTGTTGGTAGAAATAAAGAAAAGGCAGAAAAGGTAGCATCAGAGCTTAGACCAATAACAAATGCAGAGGTCTTGTCATCTGACGATGTAAGGGGTATAATGCGACAAGCAGATATGGCTGTGACTGTATCATCAGCTGTAGATGCTATAATAGGGCCTGATGATGTGAAAAGCGGTGCAGTTATAGTAGATGTGTCCCGTCCGAGAGATGTGGCAGAGGCTGTGAAAAATAGGGACGATGTTCTTGTTATTGATGGTGGGGTTGTAAAGATACCGGGAGATGTGAAATTTAACTTTGATTTTGGCTTTCCACCCGGTACAGCCTTTGCATGTATGGCGGAGACAATGATGCTGGCACTAGAGGGATGGTCAGGCGACTTCTCTCTGACAAAGGAGCTGAAAGAAGAGCAAGTGCTTCAGACAGGCCGGTGGGCAAAGAAGCATGGTTTTGAACTTATATGGATGCGTTCCTTTGATTTGCCGGTAAGTGAGGAAAAGATAAAACATATGAGAGAAATTATCTCAAGGAGGGTGAACAGCTATGGTTAACGACAAGGTTCTTCTGACCGAGGAAGGTTACAAAAAGCTGGTGGAGGAACTGAAATATCTCAAAGAGGTCAAGAAAAAGGAAGTTGCAGAGCGTATTGCAGAGGCGAGAAGCATGGGAGACCTTAGTGAAAATTCCGAATATCATGCGGCTAAAGAGGAAATGGCGCATATAGAGGATCGTATTCGTACTCTTGAGAATTTGCTTGACAATGCAGAAATTATAGACACAAGTAACATTGATCTTGACAAGGTTGTTGTTGGTGTTACAGTTACATTAAAGGACCTTAACAGGGGTAAGGTAAAAAAATATACTCTTGTTGGTAATCATGAAGAGGTGGATATCTATTCTGGAAAAATTTCTACAGACAGTTCACTTGGGAAAGCACTACTTGGGAAGTCTGTAGGTGATATTGTTGAATTTGTGTCTCCCTCTGGTAAGTTGATGAGATATGAAATTATGGAAATATCTTTAGAGTAGAGGGTGAGAGATGTGAAGGAAAGAGATGTTAGGTATGAAAAGCTTGAACGGCTTGAGAAAGACAGAGGCATAGATGTCTTTGGACATAGGCTTGATAAGGTTGTTACTATTGCTGAGATAAGAAAACTTGAAGATGGTACAGAGGTTGAAGCTGTAGGTAGACTTCACGCCAAGCGTGCACATGGAAAGCTGACATTTGGTGATATTAGAGATTGGTCTGGTCGTATTCAAATAGCACTTGAGAAACCTGTGCTTGGTAGTGAATCTTATAACCTATTTAGGAAATATGCCGATATTGGCGATACTATATGGGTAAAAGGTGAGCTGTTTCATACCCAGAGGGGAGAGCTAACCATTGCTGTGAAAGAGTGGAAGTGGATGACAAAGAGTCTTCGTCCACTGCCAGAGAAGTGGCACGGTCTTAGAGATGTTGAGCTTCGCAGTCGTCATAGGTATCTTGACCTCATTATGAATCCTGATTCTATGAAGACCTTTATGCTACGTTCTCAGATTATCACCGCTATTCGTAAATTCCTTTATGATAGGGGGTTTATTGAGGTTGAAACACCTGTGCTTCAGCCTATTTATGGTGGAGCATCGGCAAGACCATTTATTACCCATCATAATGCCCTTGACATTGATCTGTATCTGAGGATTGCTCCGGAGCTATACCTCAAGAGACTTATTGTTGGAGGTTTTCCCAAGGTATTTGAGATGGGTAAAAACTTCCGAAATGAGGGTATAGACTCCATGCACAATCCAGAATTTTCTATGATGGAGCTTTATCAAGCTTATGCCGATTATACAGATATTATGAACCTTGTTGAAGACTTGTTTGTGTATCTGGTTGAGACTCTGGAGATTCCACAGCCTATAAAGTGGCTTGGTAAAGAAGTATATGTGAAAAAACCATTCCCACGCATACCATATAAGGAGGCTTTTGCACACTTTACCGATGGCAAGATCACATGGGATATGATTGATACAGAGGAGAAGGCAAAGAAAGTCTTTGAAGACCTTGGTCTTGAAATGAAAAAGCCACCTGTCTGGATTAACTATGTCCAAGAGATATTTGATTCTATTGTTCAACCCAAGATTGTTAATCCAACATTTATCATAGATTATCCCCTGGAGATAAGTCCCCTTGCCAAGAAGAAAAAAGATGATCCCAACTTTGTTGAGCGTTTTGAACTATTTGTTGCCGGTGTAGAGCTTGCAAATGCCTTTTCAGAACTTCAAGATCCCAGAGATCAGCTTGAGAGATTTAAGAAACAGGTAGAGGCAAGAAGACAGGGTGATGATGAGGCAATGGCAGAGATTGATGAAGACTATATTATTGCACTTGAGTATGGTTTACCGCCAACAGGAGGTTTAGGTGTGGGTATTGATAGACTTGTCATGTTCCTAACAGGCAAAGATTCCATAAGAGATGTCATTCTCTTCCCACTGCTAAGGCCTAAGAAGATATCTGATGCCGATTTAGGGGAATCAGAGGAAGAGTAGATATGAAAGAAAATATGCCTATGAATGGGGGGCTCTGGAGCTCCCCATTTTTTTATTTATATCTGCAATTTGGTATTATTAATTTGTAGCCCCAAGTTCTGTGTAGGAGGTGGTTTCATTGAAAGATGGCAAAAAGGTTGTTATTACCTATGGAACATTTGACCTTTTCCATATTGGGCATCTGAGACTTCTTCAAAGGGCCAAGCAATATGGTGATTTTCTTATAGTAGCCGTATCTACAGATGAGTTCAATGCCATCAAAGGTAAGCATGCCATTATTCCATTTGAACATCGTGCGGAGATTGTGAAAAATATCAAAGGCGTTGATATGGTCATTCCCGAGACATCATGGGATCAGAAAGTAGAAGATGTAAAGAAGTATGGGGTAGATGTGCTTGTCATGGGCGAGGATTGGAAAGGTAAGTTTGACTATCTCAAAGAATATGGTGTGGAGGTTGTGTATCTGCCTCGTACAAAAGGCATATCTACAACTAAGATTAAGAAAGTACTCGGTGCTGCCTCGGCTATACCTCTGAAAAAACTTGATGAAGCCTTGGCTGTGCTTTCTAAGATAGACTTTGAGACTCTGAAGAAAGCATTTGATATTTTGGCTGAGTTGAAGAAAGAATTTGGAGAGTGATGCCTATGTCTTATAAGGTATCACTGATATATCACAATGTCAGTGGTTCCAATACGGTGGCATTGTATAAGCAGATACCTTTGGAGTTTCGTGATATTTTTGATGTTTTTATACGCTTTTTCCCCCTAAAATACGGTTGGGGGCATAGGAGGTGGGATTTTTGGCTGCTTAAGGAAGGTCCTGAGGATATATTCCGCATATATGAGTCTGATTTTCTGCTTGGTACTCACGGTACATGGCGTGCCAGAGATGGACAGGTTTCTATAGAGATGTGGCATGGCTTTCCCTTAAAAGGGATGGTTGCTATGGATTATGGTGAAAAAAAGGAAGATAGAAATCTTCTTCTATCGCGGTGGGCAGACGAGGTTGATATAATGCTTTCTTATTCCCGTACATATTCCTCTTTGATGGCTGCCTGTATGCATAAAGAAGCCGAAAGCTTTATTATTACCGGTATGCCTCGCAATGATTTTCTGTTTGATGAAAATGCTTTCGCTAAACTTCAACTTGTATTCCCAGATATGCCTGTGGAAAAGCCAATAATATTTTACATGCCGACATTCCGCTTAGGTAGGGAAGACAAAGTGGAGGGTGATGTTGACAGGGGACTGGATTTTGATAGGCTTGAAGATTTTCTTGATAGAAATGACCTGATACTCGTTGTCAAGTTTCATCCGTTTGAGGAGGAAATCGTTTCTAAGATGTACGACTTTTCATCTTATGAGCATATATTTGTTCTGAGAGATGAACAGCTTGTGGGAAGTAATATGGATTTTTACGAGATTTTGGGAGCTGCTTCATTGCTTATTACCGACTATTCTTCTGTCTATTTTGATTACCTTCTTCTTGATAGGCCTATTGTTTTTTACCCTCCTGATATCAATATTTATATAAGGCGTAGAGGATTTTTACTTGAACCTTATGATATATGGGCACCTGGTCCTAAGGCTTATACCCAAGATGAGCTTGAAAGTACTATTGTAAGAATTCTTGAAAACCCCAGTTGGTATAAGAGAGAAAGACAGTTTATCAGAGATATTGTTCATCATTATCAAGATGATAAATCGTCATATAGAGTGTGGAAGTTGCTTGAGATTATTGGTAAAAAAGGATTTCAGTATATCAAGGAGAGGTCTACACGGCGTGCCTCAGTAATATTTGATGATGAAGGTAAACTTCTGATATAATCCCTCTTGAGCGGTGCACCTGTAGCTCAACAGGTTAGAGCGCAGGCCTCCGGAGCCTGAGGTTGGGGGTTCGACTCCCCCCAGGTGCACCAAATGTTAAATCTTCTTAGAGTGAATATGCAATAGTTTTTGCATAAAGTGATGCATATCCCCTGTTTATTGTGAGCCTATACTCCTCTTGAGTTTTATATTAAATAGGGGAAGATATGAAATCCCCCAAAATCCCTTAGGGAGGTGTGCGGGTTATGAAGAAACTCACTGTGATGGTGTTGGTGCTTTCTTTGGTGATGTCAGCTCTTGTGTTTGTATCAGCACCATCTAACACTTACGCAGCAGACAAAAAGATGATTGAACTGTTTATTGGTAAGAAAGATGTTCTTATTAATGGACAGTCTGGTACCCAGATGGATGTGGCACCAGTTATTACCAATAACAGGACATTTGTCCCACTGAGATTTGTTTCTGAAGTACTTGGTGCCAAAGTTGAATGGAATGCTAAGGAACAAAAAGTAACTATTTCTATGCCTGGTAAGACTATAGAACTATGGCCTGTTACTGCCAAGAGCGAAGGCAAAGACACCATTCGCATCAATGGCAAGGATAAGAAGATGGATGTCAAACCATATGTAGACAAAAAGGCCGGTAGAACACTTGTTCCTGTAAGATTTGTATCTGAGGCTTTGGGTTTTGCCGTTAGGTGGGATGCCCAGGCTTATCGTGTTATCATTGCAAATTTTGATCTTTCAATAAAGGCTAACACAGAAGTGTCTGGAGAAATTGTTATATGGCATGGTTGGGGAACCGATTCTACGGAAGCTGAAATCCTTGATGAGATTATAGAGAGATTCCAAGAGATGTATCCATATGTTACGGTAGATCAGGTGTCTGTTCCATTTAATGATTTGAAAAACAAACTGACAATGGCTATTCCTCAGGGACAGGGACCTGATATATTTATTGGTCCCCATGACTGGGTTGGTGAATTGGCTGAGTACTATAAGGTTATTGAACCCATGGATAAATATATAGATCCCTTAAAACTTAGGGCTTATTTTGTTCCTGTTACTTTGCAGGCTAACGAATACAAGGGGCATCTGTGGGCACTTCCCGAGTCGTTTGAGTCTGTAGCACTTATTGTTAACAAAGACCTTGTTAATAAAGTGCCTACGACAAGAGATGAACTTCTAAATGCTAAATCTCTTGTGAAGAGTGGAGTTCAACCATTGATGTTCCCAATAGGATTTTATTTCTATGCTCCATTCCACTTTGGCTTTGGTGGTGGTATCTTTGCCTATAAGAATGGAAAATTAACTGTTGATCCTATTAAGAATGAAGGGGCTATTCAGGCTATGGAGTACCTGTTGCAGCTGAAAAGTAATGGTGTACTTCCGCAGGATCCACCAGATTACAGCATAATGATGGACAGTTTTAGCAAAGGTCAAACAGCAATGATTATTAATGGTCCTTGGGCGTGGGGAGATATCAAGAAAAAAGTGCCATCTGCTTCTATTGAGCTTATTCCAGGTGGGAAGCCATTTGTGGGTGTGAAGAATATTTACATGTCTTCTGAAAGCCAAAATAAAGAAGCCGCTCTTGAGTTTATGAAGTTCTTTACAGGACTTGTAACTGATGAAGATGGATACAATGCCCCTTATCGTCTTGCAAAGGAAGTTGGACATATTCCCGCTCTGGTTGACCTGTATATGAAGTCTGATATTAGAAACAATGAGGTCATTAAGGGATTCTCTGCACAGGCGGCCCTTGGTACACCAATGCCCAATATCCCTGAGATGGGTTCTGTATGGGGTGAGATGGACAGCGCTCTGCAGCTTGTGTATACGGGACAGCAGACACCCAAGCAGGCTCTTGAGGCTGCTTATGAGAAAATCATGTCTAATATCAATAAGTGATACATGAAGGGGGCTTATATGCCCCCTTTTTATGTTTGAGGGGGAGTAGCAATGGCGAAAAGAGATTATAAGACAGCCTACTTTTTCGTGTCTCCTGGAATGCTTCTTATATTTTTTCTCAGTTTTTTACCACTTGTTTTTTCACTGGTCATAGCGTTTACCAATCTTGAAAAGCAGGTTATAGGTGATTTTGTCAGAGAAGGGTTTAGTGCCATAAAATTTGTGGGCTTTGACAACTTTCGGTGGATTATAAAACATGACGGGGTTGTTCTTTTTAAAACTTTACAGTGGAATATAGTATGGACTTTTATCAATGTGTTCTTTCATGTATCGCTGGGTATAGCACTTGCCATTATGCTTAATAATAAGTGGATGTCTAAAGTGGAGAAAACCATATGGAGATTTATCCTTATTTTGCCGTGGGCTATACCTGCGTTTGTCACAATACTTGTATGGAGGGCCATGTTCTATGAAAATGGCTTTATCAATGCAGTGCTTACTCATATGGGTTTTCATTCTATTCCCTGGATGACAAGTCCATTTTGGGCTCGTATTGCTGTGCTTATTATTAACATATGGCTTGGTGTACCTTTTATGATGATTATTGCACTTGGTGCTTTGCAATCTATTCCTTCAGAGCTTTACGAGGCTGCTTCTGTTGATGGGGCTACTCCATGGCAGAAGACAAAGTATATTACTATTCCACTTGTGCTCAGAGTGATGATGCCATCTATCTTATTAGGTATCATATGGACATTTAACAAATTTGATGTCATATGGCTTTATAACAAAGGAGGTCCTGTTGTTAGCATAACTGTTGGGAATAATGTATACAGTTATGGCTCTACTAATTTGCTTATTACATACATGTACAACTATTTCTATAACCAACATGCGTGGAATGTTGCTGCTGCTTTGGGATATGTAGTTTTCTTTGTGCTATTGGCACTATCACTGATTAATATGAAACTCCAGCAGTGGGCCGAGGAGTGATAGTTATGGAGAAGATAACCTTTACCAAAAAACTCATTACACGATTAATTCTTCTTATCTTCGTGTTGGCTATATTGGTGCCTGTTTCTTGGGTAATACTTATGTCTTTTCAGCCGACCAATGATGTTGTTGTCCCATCGCTGAAAAATCTTACGCTGAAAAACTATGATGAGATTATATTTGGTAAGCCTTTAAAGAGACCACGGGAGATAAAAAAGACGGTTACCATAACCCTATCAGATGGAACGGTGACAACGACGAGAAAGGTTGTCAAGGTTATTACCCGTAAACCCAGTACATTTATGAGAGCTTTTTGGACATCTGTGAAGATTGCCACGCTAACGGTTGTTATTACGCTATTTGTCGCGTCAATGACAGCTTATGGCTTTTCGCGGTATGAATTTCCCGGTAAATTTCTCTTCTATTTTTACTATATGGTATCTCAAATGTTTCCTTCAATGGTTGGTATGATAGCTCTATATGTAGTGTTTGTAAAACTTGGTTTAACATCGGCAAAACCTTTTCTCGGTATGCCAAAGGTTCACTGGGCACTTGTTATAGCCTATACAGGTTTTAATTTGCCATTTGCCGTTTGGAATCTTAGGGCATTTATGGATGCCATTCCCAGAGAGCTTGATGAAGCTGCCATGGTAGATGGTGCTACTCCATGGACGATATATTGGAAGATCATAGTGCCTTTGTCATTACCGGGTCTTGCCGTTACAGGACTATTTGCCTTTATGGGAGCATGGCTTGAGTATGTAATGGCACTTATACTAATATCAAGCAACACACTGGCTACTTTACCACTATGGATGTATAACCTCCTATATGTGGGATCGTATGGAATGAATATTACAAAGTTTGCAGCTGCTTCTGTACTTGTTGCGGTCCCTGTGACCGTGGTATTTCTTGTGTTCCAGAAGTATTTACTTTCGGGTCTCTTGAAGGGATCCGTTAAAGGATAAAAGGAGGTGTACCCCTTTATGAAAAAGTTTATTGTATGGGTGGTATCTCTGACACTGATTTTTAGTGCATTGATTTTACCCCCGCTAACATTTGCTGCCTCTGATGCACTGGTTGTTGGTGACAAAGTATATCCAGTGTATCAAAGAGGTGTGTACTATTCTGCATGGGCAGAGGTAGAAGGTTCTGTGCATGTGAAAATATCTGCCGGTGGTGTTTCTGAAGAAAAAGACATTACAGCAGATGGGAAGAAGCTTCTTGTTGTTTATCGCAAGGTAGATGATGAAATGTGGCAGTATCAGATTTTGCCTGCCGGTCCTGATAAGAATATTCCAAGAGATACAACATTTATTGTCAAAAGGAAACCTGCTGGTGCAATTGTTCCTGGTACAAAGGTGACATTCTATGTATACACAACAAGACGAGAGATTGTCACACTGCAGATGAAGATGGTGAGGTATGACTGGAAGGCTGAAGATGCTCCAGCATCTCCATCTATAAAAGATGAGCAACTCTACACACTGAAGAAAGTTGGACAAACAGACGACGGTCTTCTTGATGTGTGGTCTGTAGAGATACCATTTAATGATGTGGGACTTTATGAATATCACTTCTATGGATATGATGGCACTTTCAAACGCATGTTTAAAGGTGATTATAGGGTTACCGTTTATAAACCTGATTTTTCTGTTCCCCAGTGGATAAAGGGGGCTGTTGTGTATCAAATATTCCCTGATAGATTTAGAAATGGCGATACATCTAACGATCCGACACAGGATAAGACTTTTACTTTCCACGACTATTACTTAAATGTTGATGAAAAGGAACCGAATGACTTCCTGGGTGTGCCTAAATATACGGTGCCTTGGGATGCACCCGTTATGGCATGGGATACCGTTGGCGGTCAGTGTCGCTATGTGGATACGACAAGATATTATGGTGGTGACCTCAAGGGTATTATAGAGAGTCTTGATTATCTGAAGTCTCTTGGTGTAGATGTGCTTTATATTAACCCTATCTTCCCTGCACCATCTACCCACAGATACGACCCAACATCCTATCATGCCATAGATCCTATACTTGGTGATTTGGATACATTCAAGACTTTAGTTGCAGAGGCAAAGAAGAGAGGCATGAAAATCATCCTTGATGTGACACCAGATCATTCTTCTGATAGGTCTCTTTACTTTGATTCTCAGGGTGAGTTTTCTACCATGGGTGCCCACGAATCTCAAGATTCTCCATACTACAGCTGGTATAAATTTATTAAATGGCCAGATAAGTATCAGGGATGGGCAGGGCTTGGTTGGATGCCAACCATCAATGTGCTTGATGAGGATTATCAAAAGTTCTTCCTTACAGATGATAATTCTGTTGTAAAGTTCTGGAACAATGCTGGAGCAATGGGATGGCGTGTTGATGTGGCTATGATTATACCCACAGGTTTCTTAAAGGAGTATAGAGAGGCTATCAAAGCCATTAATCCCGATGCCGTTTTGGTGGCAGAAGTGTGGAATAAACCCAAAGAGGTTATTCCCATGCTTCTTGGTGATCAGATGGATACAGTTATGAATTACCGTTTTGCCGCAGCCACTGTTGTGGACTGGGACAGCGACCATGAGGGTACAAAACCATCTGCACAGGGATTTTTCCTTAATAAGGATATGTCTTCTGCAGAATTTTGGCAGAGGATAGATGCCATTTACAATGATTATCCATCTGTTGTGCACGATGCACTGTGGAACCTTGTAGATAGCCATGATATGGCAAGACCTCTGTACTACTTCAAAGATAAAAATGCACTTAAGGCACTTTCGGCACTCCAGATTATGTTTAAGGGGGCTCCTACAATCTTCTACGGTGATGAGGCAGGAGCTACAAATGCCGGTGAAAAAGGTTGTAAAGATGATAGACCTCTTGCCAACGACCCATTTATGAGGGTGCCTTATCCTTGGGGTAGCGAAGATAAGGATCTTATTGCATGGTATAGCTCTTTGAATGCACTTAGACATCAGTATGATGCCATCAAAGAAGGTGGGATGGTGCACTTTAGTGCCAATAATGATCGTATTCTTGCCTTTGCAAGAATAGGCGATGGAAAAGAGGTATTTGTGTTTATCAATCCAGATGGCGAAGAGAGGGCAAATGTTGTTGCTGATGCCTTAGGCTATGTAAAAGATGGTACATATACTCCATCTATTGGTTCAGGTGACATGACAGTAGAAAATGGCAAGATATCCCTTGGCACAATGAAGCCCTATGAGGTACGTATATATACTCTTGACTATGCCCCAGCTTATAATGATGTTTCCTACAGTGTATCATTTGCAGATGGTAAGATTGCTATCACGCCAGATGACATGCCTATTGTCAAGGTTACCGACAATACCACAGGCCAGACATATACACTGGGAACTGATAAGACATTCTATCCTCGTGGTGGTCATACATACACGATAACTGTCTATAAGCAAGATAAAGGTCTTATTACCGGTAAGTATCAGGTGACACTGCAAGGTGAGGGAGAAGATGCCGTGGATCCTATTTATACTAATGAAACGGGATCTACATCTGAAGGCCCGATACTTAACATGTCCATATCTGATCCCGAAGGGGACGACTATGGGCCAGGGACATACACCTATCCGACAAATGAGGTATTCAAGCCAGGAGACTTTGATCTGCTAAAGTTTGAGGCGAGGAGCGAAGGAGACACATACATATTCAGATGGCAGCTAAAGAATGTAGACAACCCATGGAATGGGGCATGGGGAATTAGTAAGCAGGTGCTAATGGTATTTGTAGACAACCGAGATGGAGGAACAGATGAAGGGTTAGAAGGCATGAACGGGATGTTTACAAATGACTTCAAGTGGGATGAAGGTATCAAGTTAGAAGGATGGGAGAGCAAGCTATACACAGTAGAAGGAGGAGAGATAGCGGAGGCAGACCTGAAAGAGGTAGGAGCGACGAGCACAGTAACATATGGTGAGAATGGCTGGATAGAGGTAAGGATACCGAAGGAAGCGATAGGGGAGATAGGTAAAGGTGCGAAGGTTGTAGCGATGGTACTTGGGCAAGATGGATATGGGCCAGGACGCATAAGGCAGGTCAAGGCTAAGGCAGAGGAATGGGCATTTGGAGGAGGCAGTGATGGTAATGAAGACCCGAACATCATAGACCTGATAGTGCCAGAGGGGTACAAGCAGGAAGAGGTACTTGACTGGAGGAAGCAAAGTCCTGTGAGGGTGCCTGGAATCTTGGTTGACCCTTATATTCAGATGCCACAGAAGGAGACTATTAATATGGTTATCAATGATCCTGAAGGTGATGACTATGGACCAGGTACATACACATATCCGCTTGCCTCTGTTTTCAAGCCGGGTGATTTTGATCTGCTTCAGTTTGCACTGACAAGCACAACCGATGGTTACGAAATGAAGTGGGTGTTGAAGAATATTGATAACTGTTGGGGTTCTCCTGTTGGTCTTAGCAAGCAAACCCTCATTGTGTTTATTGACAACCAGGAAGGTGGCACAGATCAGGGCCTTGAAGGTCTGAATGCCATGACGGCCGGTGACTTTAAGTGGGATTATGCCCTACAGATAGAAGGCTGGGTTTCTAAGCTGTATAAGGTTGATGGTGGAGAGATTGTTGGTGAAGATATAAACGACTATGGCATAACAGTAAAGGCTGTAGAAGGTGCACCCGGTACTGTTTATGTTTATGTGCCTGAGGAGGCTATTGGTAGTCTTGGTAAGGGTTCCAAGATTATTACTATGGTTGTTGGCCAAGATGGATACGGGCCAGGACGTATAAGGCAGGTTAATGCAAAGGCAGAGGAATGGCGTTTCGGAGGTGGTAGTGATGGAAGTGAAGATCCTAACATTATAGATATGGTTGTTCCAGAGGGTTATAAGCAGGAAGAGGTACTTGACTGGACGAAACAGAGTCCTGTGAGACTGCCCGGTATACTTCTTGATCCATATATTCAGACTCCCGCACAAAAAGTACTTAACATGTCCATATCTGATCCCGAAGGGGACGACTATGGGCCAGGGACATACACCTATCCGACAAATGAGGTATTCAGGCCAGGAGACTTTGATCTGCTAAAGTTTGAGGCGAGGAGCGAAGGAGACACATACATATTCAGATGGCAGCTAAAGAATGTAGACAACCCATGGAATGGGGCATGGGGAATTAGTAAGCAGGTGCTAATGGTATTTGTAGACAACCGAGATGGAGGAACAGATGAAGGGTTAGAAGGCATGAACGGGATGTTTACAAATGACTTCAAGTGGGATGAAGGTATCAAGTTAGAAGGATGGGAGAGCAAGCTATACACAGTAGAAGGAGGAGAGATAGCGGAGGCAGACCTGAAAGAGGTAGGAGCGACGAGCACAGTAACATATGGTGAGAATGGCTGGATAGAGGTAAGGATACCGAAGGAAGCGATAGGGGAGATAGGTAAAGGTGCGAAGGTTGTAGCGATGGTACTTGGGCAAGATGGATATGGGCCAGGACGCATAAGGCAGGTCAAGGCTAAGGCAGAGGAATGGGCATTTGGAGGGGGCAGTGATGGTAATGAAGACCCGAATATCATAGACCTGATAGTGCCAGAGGGGTACAAGCAGGAAGAGGTACTTGACTGGAGGAAGCAAAGTCCTGTGAGGGTACCTGGAATACTGGTTGATCCATATATCCAGGGTGGTACTGAAGAGATTTCCATGACAATCGTAAAACCATCTGATGGTGCTGTTATTGGTAGTAAGCAAATAGATGTTGTAGCTATGGTTAAGGGCACAGATAAGGCTTATATTTACCTCGGTGGTAAACAAATAGCCACCGTAGGTGTTACCGACGGAAAGGTAGAATACCAAATTACCGTCCCAGGTGAAGGTACTTATGAAATCGGTGTGGGTACAAAGGATAAAATACTATCTTCTGTAAAGGTTACAATTGATCTGCATGTTTCTGGTCTTGAAATTACCTCTCCAACCTCAAAGATTGTTTCCAGTAGGAAGGTTTATATTGAAGGTATTACGGAACCCGAATCTGTGGTGACTATCAAGCAGATGAAAGGCATTAAGGAGGGAACAACCTCTCAGGTTAAGGCAGATAAAGATGGACACTTTAAGTCTGCTCTCTTTAGGATGTTCCACGGTGTCAATGTGTTTAGAATTGAAGTTGTTGATCCTGCTGGCAATAAGCTTATAAAGCACTATGTATATGTGTATCCAAGTGCATTGAAGATTGTCATGAAGATAGATGATCCAGTTGCCATTGTAGGTAGGGTGAAAGTTAAACTTGATGTGCCTCCTACTATTATCAATGATAGAACAATGGTTCCTGTAAGATTTATTGCGGAATCCTTCTCTGCTATTGTAGATTATGATGAAGCAACACAGCAGATTACCATTCAGCTGGGTGATGATACCATTCAGATGTTTGTGGGACAAAAGACATATTATGTCAATGGTAAACCTCACGATGACATGGATGCTCCTCCGGTTATAAAAGATGGTCGCACACTGGTACCTGTAAGATTTGTTGCACAGGCACTGGGAGCATCTGTCGGTTGGGATGGTGAGACTCGTACGGTTACGGTTGTATATCCCGGAGAGTAAAACACATATGCCTTTAAAAAGGGGGAAGCATTGCTTCCCCCTTTTTATTTTGCAAGATTATTTGGTATAACAAAAATGGGAGGTGATGATATGAGTGGGTTTGATTCCTATGGTAATCAGCGTATGATGGCAGAACAGATAGCTTTTCAGGTAAAGGTATATTTGCATAGTCTTGCCAATGTACTGGTGAAATATGTATCTAACGAAGAGTCAAAGGAAATAATTTCTGAAATCATTTCCTATGGCGATGAACATGGTTGGTTTGATGTGAGAAAGATATCAAAACAAATATTGAAAGAGCACTTTGAGGAAAGTGTTGTTAATGAGATTATGAGAGATGCGGAAAGAGAATTTAAAAAGGCCTGGGCTCCTATGAGAAAAAATGCCATTTTAGGGTTGCTTTTTATCTTTGGCGGTTTGTTGCTTGGAGGTTTCTTCATACTTTCTGATACATTAGGGAGTTTAGGAATCGTTTCTATTCTGCTCGGCATGGTACTCGGTGTGTATTTTATTGTAAGAGGTCGTTCTGAGATTCATCAGCAGTTTGATGATTTATAATAAAGTTAGGTAGCATTTGCTATCTATTTTAAGGAGGTGATCCCTATGGGATTTTGGGACAAGGTGAAACAGGTTGTTGAGAAAGGTGGAGAAGCAGCATCTCTTGCAGCGAAGAAAGCTGCTATTCTTGCTGAGATTAAGAAGATTGAGATGAGTATTGCTAGTTTGAAGAAAGAGATCGTAAAACTTGAGAAGGAAAAAGAACAAATTATTGAGAGTATTGAAAAAGAGATTAGAAACTTGAAGACTGAACTTGGTGAGAAAATATACGATATGTATATTGAAGAGGGCAAGACAGAGTTTGCCGAGCTGTTAGCAGAGTATAAAGCCAAGATTGAGGAGAAGGAGCAGGAGATCGTTAAGACAGAAGAGGAATACAAGCAAAAGGTTGCAGAGGTTGAGGCAAAGATAGCGGAGAAGCAAAAAGAAATAGAGTTGAAGAAAGAAGAGTTGGCAGCTTTAGACGCAGAGAATGCTGAGAAAGAAGATGTTGTCAGTGAATCTTCGCAGAGTGCAGATGCTACTGTTGATGATACGGTAGAAGAGGTTTCTGAGGTCAATGAGGAATCTTCTACAGTAGAGGAACCAACAGAAGTTTCAGAAGAACAAACAGATCAAACCACAGAAGAAAAGAAAGACGAAGATAACGACTTATTCTGATAGTTATCTTTGGGAGGGTTTTCCCTCCCACTTTCCACCTACAACTTTATCTTTATCTTTTTTGGCTATATACATGAGGGCATCGGCAAGTTTGATGATTTTTTCAAGGTTTGCTTCTGCGCCTTTTCGTTTGTAAACGGCACCTATGCTTGTTGAGATAAGATTGTTTCTTACTGATAACCTTATGCGTTCTGCCACCCTAAGGCCATTTTCCATGCTTGTATCGGATACAATTACGACAAATTCATCGCCTCCGTATCTGATGAGAATATCATTGCCTCTAAGGCTGCTTTGTATTTTTTTCACAGTGTTTTTGAGGATTTCATCGCCCTTTTCATGCCCCATTGTATCGTTGACCTTTTTGAAGCCGTCAAGATCAATCATAAGCAGGGTATATTGAGAATCTTTGTCTTCAATGTAGTCTCTTATGAGTTCTAAAAATTGTCTGTTATATGCTCCTGTCAGTGGATCGGTAATGGACCCTTTAAGGTCTTCCCACTTTTTCAAAGCAAGGCTGAAAAGCTCAAGTATATCTTCTATTTCGTGGCTATACACATATCCCGGTACATAACCGATGTGTACATAGAAGATATTTTCTCTGCCGGGTATCTCAAGTTTAATCTGTGGAGGAGATGTATCGCCTTTTCTTATCAATGGGGCAGGCGATAAAGCCTGCTTGCCTCTAATGAGTATGGAAAAGCCTTTAACACCTTCAAAGTGTTTATGGAGAAAGGTTTCCAGGGTGTGTATGACATCTTCGGGTGTGGTTGCTTTACCCAGCTCTTTGACGAATTTCTTGAAAATACTGTGTCTCTTTTCATACAAATGCTCTGATTTGGCAACATGTTTCAAAACATCAAGCTCATTGTTGAGAATAGACATTTGTGAACGCATGCTATCTATGGTGGTGTTTCTTTCATCTATCATGTCAAGTAGATATTCTATGGTCTTATACAGTGATGCGAGTATTACAATGATGGGCAAGTACACGAAGATAATACTAAGGGTGGTAGAGCCTGTTTTATATGCGACGAACGCAATAGGAACTATGGCCAATATAGCAGATAAAAAAACACCTTTGGCAACTGTAGGTGGTAGTTTTTTTAAGGTATGTTTTTTACCTATCTTCACTGTCAAGCTCCTTTTCTATATGTTCTAAAAAATATTCTACAACCCCTACCCTTTCTATTGCCAGGTTATAACCTGTTTCTGTATACATTAAGTTGGGTAGCTTAATAATTTTTTCGTAGAAGTGGTTGATATCTTCCTCTATGGGCCTGTTAGGGGCATGTTTGAATACCCTTGCAATACCTATGGCACCAAGCGCATCAAGTTTATCGGCATCACTAAGAATTTTTCCCTCCAGTGTTTGAGGTATTCTGCCTTTTGAAAAGCGATGGCTATATATAGCATCGTAGACAATGTCTATGATATTACTGGAAACGTTCCATGACTTAAGGAGTCTCTTTGTTATATTGGCAGAGACCTCAGCGTGGTCCCAGCCGGTTAAGTTTTCAATAGGTCTACCAATGTCGTGCAAGATAGCCGATAGTTTAATAGCAAAGAGATTTCCCCCTTCTTTTTCCCATATCAATGTGGCGTTGCGAAATACCCTTTTTATATGACCTATATCATGATTGCCGCTATCAAGAAAGGCGTGGGCTACCCACCATGCACTGCTAATGATCTCTTCTTCTGTCATAATATATCACTCCCGTGCGTATATGTATGTGAAAAATTATAACAAGGAGGTAGAAATTATGAAGAAGTAATTCAACATGCGTGCATGCACAACATTCATGATGGCCTGGTCGTTTGTATTTCTCTTTATATCGGGTATTGCTCTATTTATTGTATCTTCAGGTAGGGTAGCCAATTGGTCACAGTGGACATTTTTAGGACTTAATAAAAATGCTTGGGAAGCTGTTCATGTTATATGGGCTATTGTATTTACAATTGCTACTGTGTTTCACTTAAAGTATAACTGGGCTATTTTTAAGTCGTATTTTGTGAACTGGACTAGAGAAGTAAGGGGCGTAAGGCTACACGAGGTTGGTGTAGCTACTGTTCTATCCGTTGCCATATTTATCGGAGCTGCTGTGTCATTTGTGCCGTTTGCCTATATTATGAATACCTCTGGATATTTTAAAGATGTATGAGAGGAAAAAGTCCTATCCTCCAACCGGAACCTGATAAAATGACCCTTTCTGAGCTTGCAGAGCACTTTGGTGTGTCGGAAACTGCTATCAATAATTACTTAAAGGGACAGCTGGGACTTGAGCCGATGAATGCAACAGAAACACTTGAGTATTATAAGCACAGAATGGAAGAAGAAGGTTATATTACAGATGAGGAAAAGATGGGAACATGGGATATTTACTATGCGTTAAGAGACCACTTTCAGAGTGTGGAGTCGGGAGGTAGTGAAGGAACATCAGTCATAAAAGGACAAGGATATGGTAGGTATACAGTATCAGAGCTTGCTGAAAAAGAGGGTATTGATGTGGATAAGGCTGTAGAGAACCTTCAAAATTCTTGTTGGGGGCACTGTAGACATAGATAGGGATACACGTATAAGAGATATTATGGATGCTACTGGGCTTGATGCAGAGTCTATTATATCCATCATGAAGACAGGTAAGACAGAGTAGAAGTGATAAGTTCTTAATAGAAAAGGCCGACCTGTGGGGGCAGGTCGGCCTATGTTTTATTCAGGTATCTGGTTTTCATTAACGAAAAAGTGCCAGTACACTCTGTGGGGCCGTGTTGGCCTGTGCAAGCATGGCAGTTGCCGTCTGCTGAAGTATCTGATCTCTTGTAGCCTGTAGTTGCTCTTTTGCCATATCGGCGTTGTAGATTCTGTTCCAAGATGCTTCAACATTAACCTGGGCAATCATGAGTGTTTCCTCTTTGGCCTGAAGTCTGGAACTGAGGGCACCGATACCGGCCAGCCACTCAGATGTGTTTCTAATGGCGGCATCTACTCTTTGCAACAGCTCGTTGGCGGATGCGCTGACATTGGTAGAATTGGTAAAACTTGTTGTTATACCTGCTGTATCTTTCACACCAAGATAGGCATATACCATGCCTACGGTGATGGCAGAGGATGCATTGATAAGGCCTTTTTCAGAGCTGTATACACTTGCTGTTGCGGCTTTACTGGTGTCATTGGCCTGTGTAATGACAACACCGAGATGATCAGCTTTGGACTGCCAATTTCCCCAATTTTCCTCTGTGTTGTTGATAGCTACACTGGTTCCGCCGCCAATATTGACATTGTTGGTCCCTGTGTCAAATAAAACCTTGTAGGTTCTCTGCCAGGTTGTTGTCTCACCAGAATCTGCGCCACTCTGGAAGTGGAATGTTGTAGATGCAAGGTTGCCTACATCAGGTGGGGTAGAGTTGTCAAGTAGTCCCAGGTCATTCCAACGGGTTTCATGGGCAATACGCACGATCTCATGGAGATACTCTTTTACCTGCTGTGCGATAGCAAGTCTTTCTTCTGTGCCCATTGTGTCGTTGGCGGCTTGAGCGATTTTGTCTCTAATGTCAAGTAGTAGGTCTTTAATCTTGGTAATACCACCTTCTGCAACAGAAAGCATGTTCTTGGCGTCGGCAATATTGTCAAGGGCTACGCCAAGTCCTCTGCTGCGGGCCTTAAGCTTAATGGAGATACGATAACCTGCTGGGTCGTCAGCTGCCTTGGTGATACGCACACCAGTTGCAAGCCGCAGCTGCCTGAGGGCAAGGTCATTGTTGACCAGCTTCAGGCTGTTCAGGGCATTCATGGCCCCGATGTTCGTTCTGATCCTTGTCAGATCAGCCAGTGCCATACGAGACACCTCCTTCCGTGGTTTTTTATTTTTGAGGGGCATCCATTCCCCTCAATCGTTATATCGGAAGCTTTCACAAAAATTTTAGTCCTTTTCTAAACGAGTGAGAATATCTTACCGATGATAATATATGAATAGAATGTTAGGAGGTGCGTGTGGGTGGGCTGGTTTGAATATATCTATGAAATTGATTGGCAAGAAGAAGGGCTTCCATATATAGCCCCTCTTGATATAGATAGATTGAAGGCTTACGGTATAGAGACCGATTTAGATAAGCAGGCATGGAATACATGGCTCGCCCAGTGGCGAAGTCATGCCACTGAGAGCAGAAAAGATATATTCACTAAACGCAATCAGAGGTTTTTGTACTTTGTAGACGGGCGCAAGAAGATATACAGCAAAGTGCTTCTAAAAGGTGGCGTAGTTGGTATATTTGTTGAGATACTGGCTGGCACTGTTGAGTGGTCTATTCAGCGTGGTATTCAGGTGATGTTTGATACTGTTAATCTTCCCCGTGGTCGGAGATACTTTATCGTTGTTGACGATATTAAAAACAATGTGGAAGAAAAGTTACCTGATAAGATTGTTTTGCTTCCCGGTGAAATGGAGTTTGATGTTATCTATGTGGATAGCGAAGATGATATAGAAGAAATGATAATAAAACTCATGGTAGAACTGGAGAAAGAGGAGATAAAAGCCATTGCGGAAAAGTTAGAAGGCGGTGATTTGGCCATTGTATGGGATGGCAGCCTCATGGCTCTTGGTGAGGACTTTGTTTATAGTAACATCCCTATCGTGGGATTTAATAGATATATGGCCATGCGATATATGCCCAAAGAGGTGGAGCAGCTATACGATGTGCTTTATGATTTGGATGTTGCCGAAAGAACCCCTCTTTTTGCCATAACGGGGTTTCATGAAAACCTGTCTCTTGTCTCTTCTTATATTCGTCTCATTAAACCCGAAGATGAACAACCTGCGACAATGAGAGGTATATCTCTGTTTGAAACCCTTCACGATAACAAGCATATTCCCGATACTCTCTCAGAACTGTATGATTTCTTTGCACTTATGTTGCCACGCCTTGCCACATCTGCTCCGTTTGGTCAGGGAACAGAAACACTATTTCCACTGCTTGCTGCACAGGGTAATCTTGTCCATTATTTTATACCTCGCGAGTATGTGGCATACCTCATTACCAAAGAAGTTATGAAGCATCGACAAGAAAAAGATTAGTTATAATAGTCTCCTATAAACAAAAACGATAAAAAGGTGGTGAGGACATTGGCTATCCTCAAAGTTGTTGATGTAGATAAATGTATAGGGTGTATGTCGTGTATGCAGGCATGTGCTCGTTTTAGGTATCAAAGTTTTTCTCTCTATAGGGCTGCTCTTCAGGTGAAAACAAGGGGTGGTATCTCCAGCGGATTTCAGATCAATACATGCCTTGGATGTACGGAACCTGCTTGTGCTGAGGCATGTCCTACTGAGGCACTTATTCCCCGTAAAGGGGGCGGTGTAGTGTTTAGACAAAACCTCTGTATTGGCTGTGGTGAGTGTGAAAAGGCGTGTCCCGTTGATGCCATTCGCATGGATCCTGAGTGGCATATTCCTATAGTGTGTGTTCAGTGTGGTATTTGCACGCAGTATTGTCCCCATGAAGTTATACAGATGGTAGAAGAGGTGGTTCCCCATGTGGATAAATGATGTTAGAGTGCTTCATATAGATTTGACAAATAAAAAGGTGAAACTGGAGCACAGACCAGATCTTAAAGAATGGATAGGGGGTACTGGTGCTGCCAGTAAGCTCTTTGAAGAGTTAAAGGGACATGAGATACCTCCAGGAGATGAAGCGTCTCCTATTATATTTGCCACAGGGCCACTCAATGGTGTGCTTCCACTGATGACCAAGGTTGTAGCTATATATCGTTCACCATATACAGGTGATTGGGGTGAGTCTCATGCCGGTGGTCGCCTTGGTATGGTAATGGCCTATGCGGGTATAGACCTTTTGGTGATAACAGGTAAGGCAGAAAGACCTATATATCTTGTTATAGGGCCTCACTCTGTTGAATTTAAAGATGCAAGGCATCTGTGGGGACTTGATGTGTTTACAACGGGAAGACTTATTAGACTTCATGACAAAAGTGCCAGTGGACGAAGGAGTATCCTGAGGATAGGACCTGCTGCCGAAAGAGGTGTAAAGTTTGCCGGTGTCAATGTTGATACATTCAGGCACTTTGGTAGGTTGGGACTTGGTACCCTTATGGGTATGAAGAATCTTAAAGCTATTGTTGTTGTAGGAGATGATTCCACTCACTTTGGTGTTAATCCTGAATATACAAAGTTTTACAAGGAGATATATGATCTTGTAGTAGGTTCGGATCTTTTGCATAAATATCATGATCTTGGGACTCCCCAAAATGTGTTGCCGCTAAATAACATTAAGTCTTTACCTACCAAGAACATGCAGAAAAGCCAATTTGAGTATGCCGAAAATATTAGTGGTGAATACTTTGCCGATAATCTTCTTGTGAGGAAGATTGCATGCTCTGGTTGCCAAGTGGGATGTATACATGTGGGACTTTTAAGGGAACAATTTGGTCCTGAACATGAATATAAATATACTCAGGTTTCTTACGACCATGAACTGATATTTGCCCTTGGTAGTATGCTTGAAACACGAACCGCTGAAGAAGTGTTGAAACTTATAGATCAGGTGGAGAGATTAGGTCTTGATGCTATATCTTCTGGTGTAGCCCTTGCATGGACGACGGAGGCCCTCCAGAGGGGTATTATTTCTGAAAAGGATACTGGTATAAAACTTCAGTGGGGAGATACAGAGCGCTATCTTGAAGCTCTTCAAATGCTTGCCTATAGGGTTAATGATTTCTGGCATCTCCTTGGTGAGGGAACAATGGCGGCAGCCCGTGAGTATGGTGGAGAGGACTTTGCAGCGGTGCTAGGCCAAGAGATGGCTGGTTATGCTACGGGTCCTGTTTTTTATGTATCTCAGGCAATGGGTGTCAGACATTCCCACCTTGATACAGCAGGCTATTCGTTTGACCAGAAAGCTACAGAATACACACCAGAAGCGGCACTAGAGTATATTGTCAGTGAGGATAGACGAAGGGTTGTGCTAACCTCCCTTGTATCCTGTCTATTTGCAAGAGGACTTTATACATGGGATAGAGTAAAGAAGGGTCTTTCCCTTATTGGTTATGAAAAGCAAGCTAAGCATGTTGAAGAGATTGGTGATGAGATAAGAAGGCTTAGGTGGAAACTAAAGGTGGCTATGGGGTTTGATCTTGATAATGTCAAGATTCCTAAACGCTACTTTGAAACAGAGACATTTAGGGGGAAACCTGATCCCGAGTTTACCAATAAACTGATAAAGATGTATGCTTCCCACATTAAAGAGATTATTAAATAAGGGGGCTTTATGCCCCCTTATTTACTCTGATACCTCTTCGGTCAGTTCTATCTCTGCCAGTGTTGAGGCAAGCAAGTTTAGAGAGTTTGCTATTTCGCCGACAACTGTTATGTAATCTTCAAGGTCTCTTAGTCCCCTTATGCTGCCAGATTCACCGGCAATCTTGTAGGTCATCTCTGTAAACTCACTCATGCTGAGCAAGATACGAGATAATGCTCCAATACTCTCTTTAATGTTTTCTCTTGTTTTGTCCATATAGACACCTCCTTATGCCTTCATATCTAAAATATATCCCATAAGCTCGTCTGCTGTCTTAATGAGTTTAATGCCCATCTTGGTATATGTTGTGTTTTGCAGAAGATTAGGCATGTCGCTAATTAGTGAGGTGTGCTCAGATGTTTTATATGTGAAGGCCCTTACGCCGTAAGGTGTTTCTTTATATGTAGTCTCAAGTGCTTTGGCATTTTGGGTATTTGTGTTGGCGATGTTGTGTGCTGTGTTTCTCAGTGCTATCAGACCACTTTGTATATTTGATAGGCCAATACGCTCTATCAAATCTACCACCCCCTTTATATTCATTATATACATTGGCAGATGGTAAGGTTATAATTTAAGTAAACGACAGCAGGAGGTGCGAGCGGTGTATTTTCAAGAGCTGATACTGAAACTGGAAAGTTATTGGGTAGGCAAAGGATGTCACCTGTGGCAACCATATGATATTGAGGTAGGGGCAGGCACGATGAATCCTGCTACATTTCTCTGGGTGCTTGGTCCGGAATCATGGAATGTGGTCTATGTTGAGCCTTCCCGTAGACCCGCAGATGGTAGGTATGGTGAAAATCCCAACAGGCTGTATATGCACCATCAGCTACAGGTTATTATGAAACCATCTCCCGATAATATACAAGAGCTTTATCTTGGTTCTCTAAAGGAGTTAGGACTTGACCTGAAAAAGCATGATATCCGTTTTGTAGAAGATAACTGGGAATCTCCCACACTGGGTGCGTGGGGTATAGGATGGGAAGTATGGCTTGATGGCATGGAAATAACGCAGTTTACATACTTCCAACAGAGCGGTGGTAAGACACTGGACCTGATACCTGTTGAGATTACTTATGGTCTTGAGCGTATTGCCATGTATCTTCAGGGAGTAGAAAATGTGTTTGATCTTGAGTGGGCTCCCGGTATTACATATGGTGATCTTAGAAAACGAGAAGAATACGAACAGTCTGTATACGCCTTTGAGAAAGCCGATGTTCCCAAGCTCCGTAAGTGGTTTGAGGAATTTGAAGAGGAGGCTCACAGGCTCATTGATGAAGGACTGGTGTATCCTGCATACGACTATATTCTTAAATGCTCTCATGTATTCAACCTTCTTGATGCCCGTGGGGCGTTAGGATATAACGAGCGTTTTAATCTCATTTTACGCATGAGGTCTATGGCAAGAAACATATCTGATAGGTGGCTGAAGATGAGAGAAGAACTGGGATATCCACTGCTGAAGAAAGAGGTGAAGAGCGGTGCGTGATGTGATATTTGAACTGGGCACAGAGGAGATGCCCCATACTTATATTCTTGGTGCGATAAAGCAGATAGAAGACAAACTGCCTTCTTTACTTGAGGAAAATGGCGTTGTGTACGATGGCTTTCGCATATATGCAACACCAAGGAGACTAGCTATATATCTAAATGGGGTAGAAGAAAAACAGGCTACAGTTGAAGAGGAAGTGAAAGGTCCGCCTGTAGCTGTGGCATATAAAGATGGACAGCCCACAAAGGCGCTGGAAGGCTTTTTGAAGAAAAACAATGCCACTGTAGACGATGTTTTTACGAAAAAAGAGGGTAAAAAGGAATATGTATATATTAGGGCTAGAAAAGGTGGTGCCGAGACCAAAGACATATTACCTTCTATATTTATAGAACTCATATCTTCACTAAGATTTCCCAAGATGATGAAGTGGGGAGAAGGAAAATACGAGTTTGGGCGTCCTGTGCGTTGGATTATTGCCCTGTATGGCGATGAAGTGCTACCTATTTCCATGTTTGGTCTTCAGGCTGATAGGTATTCCCGTGGCTTGAGGATATTTGCCGGTGATGTAAAAATAGACAGGGCAGAGGATTATGTTCCCCT
>Ga0256838_1000427_pt1 | contig 26598 bp, 34 predicted proteins | sample 4571419metaG_FD_185978 | JGI IMG/M metagenome (GOLD analysis project Ga0256838, IMG submission 185978) | Hydrothermal vent microbial communities from Guaymas Basin, Mexico - 4571-419 | ecosystem: Environmental > Aquatic > Marine > Hydrothermal vents | place: Mexico: Guaymas Basin | collected...
CTCGTGCTATTTACCAATAATCTAGCAGAAAGAGACCTTAGAATGTTAAAAGTCAAAGAAAAAATATCTGGTTGCTTTGCTAGTTTTAAAGGTGCTGAAATGTTTAACAGAATTAGAGGATTCATCTATACCATGAAAAAGAACAATCGTTCGGTGCTTGAGGAGTTGGGTAATGTATTGAAAAATGAAGTTTATCTACCTGTTTTTGTTTGATGCTGAATGGTTACCTTTAAAGAGGGAATCAAAGACCATTGGTGTTGTGAAACCTACCATTACTATAAAGACAGATTAACAAAAGAGGATGATTGTAAAATATCAGTTAATCCTTTTGGTTTGGCTATTCTTAGGAGTTTTGTCATTAATTGCATACAACTTCACCTAAACAAGCATAAGCCTAAGAACAAAAGCCTCAATATGTCGGGTATTTTTAAAAGTTGTGGGAATAATCATGATTTTTTGGGTAGATTAGTTACATAAAGGGATTTATATTGTATGAAAATGACCTACTCTAGCGTTTAAATAACACTCATGTTCAAAGAAGTTTAAATGTTTCCATGTTTTATCACTTGTATCATAAGCTTTTAATCCCACAAGTTCTTGCTCTTCTTCCTCATCAAAAAAATCAAAGACACTTCCTTTTTTAAAGTCCAAATAGACATCTAATCTTTTGGACTCTACATCAAACTTCAAGTCACTTACAAACCATGGTTCTGTTACATTTAATGCCATTTGGAATAATTCTTTTGTCATCTCTTCTCTTTTAGTGAATTTTATATTTTGATTATAGCTGATTTTGGATTACCCACAGTTTTTTAGAAGGAACCAATTTTTGTTTGATGTCTGTGTAGTATCTTAGCATTCGGTGGTGCATAGTTTTGTCGTTATCATTTTGAATTTCTAGGTGGAGAATGGCTTTTGTGCCGTTTACTTTACAAAGTGCTACGATGTCAGCTTCTCTTTTTTCTATGCGTTGCAACTCTTTATCTACAAATTCAATATCAGTCACTTCAAGTTCTAAAATATATTTGGCTATATCTTGGGTGATGGTTTTGATGGTGTCTTTGGTAGTTATATCTTTTTTCATAGATTGATTATATCGTAAGTTTTGTTGCTTTTATGTTACAATCTTATAAAAATAAAAGAGTACTTTAGGTATCAAGGGATAATAATAATCTAATAAACCCTATATTGTAGCTCTAAATAGGGATAAAAAGATGTTTAATCTGTTACAAAAAATTGGGAAAGCGTTGATGACACCTATTGCTGTGTTGCCTGTGGCTGCGTTGTTGTTGCGTTTGGGATTTGGGGATATTTTTGATGGGCAGGTGGCTTTGGTGATGAAGTCTGCTGGGGAAGCTATCTTTTCTCATTTGGACTTGCTTTTTGGGATAGGTATTGCGTATGGTCTTGCCAAAAACAATGATGGGGCAGCTGCCTTGGCAGGGGCTATTGGGGTACTTATCGCTAAGGCGGTGTATCTTAGTATAGACAAAGATGTCAATATGGGTGTCTTTGTGGGTATTATCATCGGGGTTTTAGCAGGGACACTTTATAACCGTTTTTATAATATACAACTTCCAGAGTTTTTGGGCTTTTTTGGGGGCAAACGTTTTGTGCCTATCATCACGGCTATATCGGCTATCGTGGTGGGTGTATTGGCAGGGTATTTTTGGCAGTATGCTCAAGCAGGGATTGATGCCTTTTCCAATATGATTATAGGTCTTGATGAGATAGGTACATTTATCTATGGTACACTCAATCGTCTGCTCATTCCTCTAGGACTACACCATATACTAAATTCTGTATTTTGGTTTCAGTTAGGAGAGTATACACATCTCAAAGATGGGGTAGAAGTCGTTGCCAATGGGGATTTACATCGTTTTTTTGCTGGGGATAAAAGTGCAGGGGTCTATATGTCTGGCTTTTATGTGGTGATGATGTTTGGGCTACCTGCTATGTCTTATGCTATCTATCTTAGTACACCAAAAGGCTCACGCAAACGTGTAGGGGCTATCTTGGCAGGGGTTGCATTTACCTCTTTTTTGACAGGGATTACAGAGCCTTTGGAGTTTTTATTTTTATTTGTAGCACCTGTATTGTTTGTGGTACATGCTTTACTCACTGGTTTGACTTTAGCTGTGGCACAGATGTTAGATATACACGCAGGATTTGGATTTTCAGCAGGGTTTATCGATTATGTGATTAACTATAAACTAGCGACCAATCCTCTACTGATACTTCCTTTGGGGCTAGTCTTTGCATTGCTTTACTTTTTTATCTCTTTTTATACCATTAAGATTTTTAAATTAAAGATATTTGAAGAAGAACAAGAAGAGCATAAAGCCCAAAATCAAAATGATGAAGCTCTAGCCTTTATAGAAGCCCTCGGAGGCAAAGAAAATATCGTCAATACCGATGCCTGTATCACAAGACTACGCATGAGTGTCAAAGACAGTGGGAGCTTAGATGATAAAGCATTTATAGCATTGGGGGCAAAAGGTGTAATACGTACTGATATTCTTTCTATTCAGATTGTGTTAGGGACAAAAGCAGAACGTATAGCTGAGTCTATCAGGGACGTGATGAGATAGAAGAAAATTATTTTTCTTCTTATTTGTTTTTATTTTCTTGATTATTTTTTTCTTGCTTATTTTTATTCTTTTTAGGCATTTTTAATACTACCACAAATATAACCAAAATCAATCCATACGCGACATAATAATATATATTATCCATCAATGGCATTAGCTTACCTCCATAATTTTATCGCCTTTTTTGACAATACTAAAATTTTTGTCTATCTCTTTGACATCACTTGATTCTAATATAATAATAGGAGTGATTGTATCTTTAGCATGTGCTTTGATATAGGCTAAATCAGCTTCGATGATAACATCTCCTACTTTTACACTATCTCCTTCTTGGGCGATACGTGTAAATCCTTTACCCTCTAAAGCAACAGTTTCTAATCCTATATGTACCATCACTTCTAAGTCTTTGTCACTTTTGATACTATAGGCATGATTGCTAGGGAATATTTTACTTACTGTCCCATCGATAGGAGAAGTAAAAAGTGAAGAGATAGGGATGATAGCCACACCATCGCCTACCATCTTTTGAGAAAACACTTCATCGTCTACCGAGTCAAGAGAGACAATTTGCCCATCTACAGGTGCATGAACATCTCGTATTTTACGTTTTAAAAATCCAAACATTTACTAGGTACTACTAAATGAATGATTAGTTATGACACTGTGAAGAGGCAGTGGAAAGATCTTCATCTGTCAATGTCCAAATACTATTTTCTTTAAGAAAAGTAAGTTTTACATGGATTGGTCCATCCCCATCATAAATACCACAATACCACTCACATGTAAATCTTGGTGTACCACTATACTCTAAGATAGTCTCCTCTGTATTAAAACATACAGGAAGGCTATTTGTATCGGCTATGTATCCTGCATTTTTTGTTTTAAATGTATCAGTAGTATCCGTTGTACTAGTCGGAGGGGTTATAGTTTCTGTCGTATCGCTATCGGTAGGTGTTGATTCAGGATTACCTAAAAGGTCTATCAAGAGCGTATCCTTTAACTCTTGGTCTTCTTCTCCATTGGTATAAATACTGTTACTAGTTGTCGTCCCAGAAGCATTTGCACCACTTACTCCACCATAGTTACCACTATATTTATTATCGCTACCACAGCCTGATAATACCATTATCACTACTACAGTAGAGAGTACTAAACTTAATCTTTTCATTCTATTTCCCTTGTTTATTTAATTGTCCGTTTGATTGTATATATCACAATTTTGTCACAAAATTGTCAGAGTTATTTGTTAATCAAGTATTATAAGAGATTAGAGATTAAAAATGACTTAATCAAATAAATACTCCATCAATAATTAAAACTCTTATATTTTGATTTTCCTGCAACAATCGTAGTATCTATTTTAAAGTCTTTATCAAAGATAACAATATCAGCATCATATCCTGCTTTTAATTGTCCTTTTTTGATTCCTAGTTTTTGGGCAGGTGCTTTGGTAACGCTGTTGAGTATCTCAACAAAAGGCATAGAAGTATATTTTTGCATATTGGCTAAGGCTTCGTTCATTTGGAGGACAGACCCTGCTAATGTACCATCTTCTAATGTAGCCTTACCCTCAAAAACTTCAACCTTTCGTCCACCCAAATCATAACTACCACAGAGCATACACCCTCCCCTCATCGCATCAGTAATAAGGATAAGTTTATCTTTTTTAATCTTTTGTATCAATTCCAAAGTAGAGGGGTGGGTATGTATCAAGTCTGCTATCACGTCACAAGTGACATCACTATCAAAAACAGCACCCACGATACCTGGGCTTCTATGGTGATAAGGGTTCATGGCATTAAAAAGATGTGTTGCATGAGAGATACCCCATTTAAAACTCTCTAAACTCTGCTCATAAGTGGCATCAGAGTGTCCAATACTTAAAATGATATGAGGATATTTTTTATGTATCTCCTTGATGAAGGCTTCATTTTTTGAGATTTCAGGGGCTAAGGTTATCATCTTTATTGTATCTATATAAGGCTCAATAAGATTCATATTGGCAGTTTGAATATAGGCTTTGTCTTGCGCACCATGTTTATTAGTATTGATAAAAGGACCTTCAAGATGTACACCTAATATCTCTGCCCCTTCTACATGATAGGCATGGGTTTGGATATTGTGTAATGCCTTGTCTATGGCAGAAGGAGACATCGTCATAGTCGTTGCCAAAAAGGAGGTCGTACCTGTTTGAGGCAAGATAGCACAAAGTGTATCTAGTGCTTCAGGGGTAGCATCCATCACATCTACCCCACCTGAACCATGGATATGTAAGTCAATAAACCCTGCACTCACATACTGTCCTTTTGCATCGATAAGTTCTATATCATCACTATCAGACAAAATGAGGTCATCTAGTATATCTATAATCTTATCACTATAAAGAAGTATTTTATCTTCTACTACCTCATCCTCTAAGATAAGCTTTGCATTAAAAATAGCCGTTGTTTGAGGCATAGCTCGTTAGCCTTCTACCAAATCATACAAGGCTTTTATCTCTTCTGCCCAGATACTATCATCTATCGTTTCTAATACCAAAGGAATATCATCCATCCGTGTATCATTCATAATAAATTTAAATGCATCCCAACCTATCTCCCCTTGACCCAAAGAGTGGTGTCTATCAACTCTTGAACCTAGTGGTGGCTTAGAGTCATTGATATGCATTCCCATAAGATATTCAAATCCTACGATACGAGCGAACGCATCCATCGTCTCATCATACGATTCTCTCGTACGCAAATCATACCCCCCTGTAAAAGTATGGCAGGTGTCCAAACAGATACCTACCCTACTTTTGTCTTCTACCTTATCGATGATATGCCCTAAGTGTTCAAATTTATATCCCAAATTTGAGCCTTGTCCTGCTGTGTTTTCGATAACAAGTTTCACCTGAGAGTCTTGGGTCAATTCTATGGCTCTGTTGAGTGACTCAGCGATGACATCAAGACATTCAAATTCTGCCTTCATCAGCTTCTCATGATAAAGTGGGTCTTTTTTAGGGATTTTGACCAGATGTGACCCAGGGTGAAAATTGAGTCTGTCTAAACCTAAGATACGACAACGCTCTATCTCATCAACAAAGGCATCTCTGGATTTTTCTAATTTTTCTACTTCGGGGTGTCCTAAATTAATCAAATAGGAGTCATGAGGGAGGATATGCTTCGCTAAGATACCTGAAGCTTCTAAATTTTTATGAAAGGCATCAATGGTCTTCGTCTCCAAAGGTTTGGCTGCCCATTGTCTTTGATTTTTGGTAAACAAAGCAAAGGCTTTTGCCCCTATTGCCATAGCATTGAGTGGTGCGTTATCCACACCCCCACTTGCACTTACATGTGCCCCTACAAATTTTGACATTATTTTAACCTCTTTATGTTGATTGATATATGATTGATTGTATCATGGAATATAATTTGATTATTTAAAACCTTATAGTTTATCGCATATTGATTGGCTTTGCTGAGTCTTTGAGTAAAGCCGTTACGAATATTGCTACGATTCTGTCCTGCAAAGATAGCTTTACCTAATAAAATATGACGCAGTATATCTTTGGGATAATAGGTACTTAACACCTCTTGATTGAAATGCTCTTTATCCATACATTCTAGTAACGAGAGACAAATATTATCCTTATTTATCATTAAAGTATTCAATGCTTGTGCGTTGCTATACATTTCTAATTTAATAGATGTTTTGCCCTCATAGATAAATCCCAAGTCAGCATATTTAAATGTGTTTGTTTTAAATACAACAAACACACTCTCTTGCTTGGTATATGATTGTTCTACACAAGCAGAAAACAGTGCCATCATAAGTACGAGACATCCTATATATATTTTTTTCATCTTATTTTTTCTCCATATTTTTTAGTACACATTTGTAACTTTTATTTTTTTTGAGAAATTATACACTATTTAAGAGCTTTCTAAGTAGCGAATCTATATAATTCCGTCCATAAGTTGTAAATGGCCCCATCGTCTAACGGTTAGGATCCATGGTTTTCATCCATGTCATAGGAGTTCGAGTCTCCTTGGGGTCACCATTTAAAGCTTATATGTGTTACAGTGTGGCCCCATCGTCTAACGGTTAGGATCCATGGTTTTCATCCATGTCATAGGAGTTCGAGTCTCCTTGGGGTCACCAACTACATCGTAGTTAAACGTATTCAACCAAAACCTCCTTTTATATCCATACATCAAATTATTTTTATAGTATCTATTTATGTAACCATTCAGCATACAACAATTTTTTCTTAAACTAATATCTATTTTAAATAAAAAGTCACTATTAATATAGAAAAAGCTTATTGTTTAAGCTAAAAAGTACATAAATATACTCTAATTAGAGGTTTTTTGGAGTGATGCTGAATGGTTACCTATTTATTTTCCTATCGCATGGTCAAGTTTTGCCATCGCAATAAAGTAGTCATAATAGGCATTCACCAAATCAGAAAGAGAAGAGATATAGCCTTGTTGGGCATCTTGTAGCTCTATATAATCAGAGAGTTCATTGGCATAACGTTTCTCTGCTTGTTCAAATTTTTGGTAACTTACATGAGAGATACTTTCACTCAAAAATACATTGTCCTTGCTTTGACGTAATAAAATATGAGACTCTAAAACTTCTCTTTTGACAGCCAATCGTATGTCTTGTACTTGGGAACTGGCTTTAAGTACCCCTAGTTTGGCTTCTTCCATCGTGGCATCACTTTGATAACCAGAAAATATATTCCAACTCATGTTAATAGTAATCTCTCCTTGATGCTCAGGGGTAAGTGCTAAGAGTGTATTATCTACCTCTTGTGCCTCATAATTACCACTTAGAGAAAGGGTAGGATAATACTCGCCCCTAGCCCCTTTGACTTTGGATTTGGCACGATGCACATAGTGTCTTGATGCACTGAGTAAATAACGATGTTTATAGGCATACTGCTCTAGCTTCGATAAACTTGTTTTCATAGCAGGTAGGGATACACTCAGTCCTGTATCTGGCAATGTTTGACTATAAAGAACATATTTGCCTTTATAAGGTACAAATCCTATCTCTTCTTCTAAGGTTGCTCGTTTGAGTTCTAAGGAATATTTGGCATTTTTAAGCTCTAGTTTGGCTTGTTCCACTCTTACTTTAGAATCAGAGACATCAATAATCGTTTTGATACCAGAGGCGAGGTATTTTTCAGCTCGGTAAAGCTGTTGTTTTTGTAATTTTACATTTTTCTTTTGCACATTGATAATGCTCTTTGTCTTCAAAATATCATAATAAATCTGTTTCAAAAGAAAAATTTTATCAGAAATACTTTGTTGCATCTGTGCTTCAAGAGCCAAAGACTCTTGTCGTGAGCTTTGTACTTTTCCTGCTGTCTTACCAAAGTCATATAAAAGCACAGAAGCCCCTAACCCTCCTCTAAGAACATCCATATTGGTACTACTTTGGTTTTTCAGTTTGGAATACTGTTGCCCTGTGGCTAGACTCATGTCCACACGAGGAAGATAGCCACCCTTAGCAAACTTAGTACGCTCTTTAGCCCCCTTGAAGTCTAATCTTTGTATCTCTATATCTGGGCTATGCTTAAGAGACATTTCCACGATGTCATCTATCTTTAGTGTCTCTACTTTGGCATCAAGTTGCACACAGAGTAGTACCCCTAAGAGTATATATTTTATTTTCATTGTTCTTCCTTTGTAAATCGTGCTTTGAGACGTTCTAGTACCACAAAAAGTACAGGTGTAAGTAAAAATGTCAAGAGTGTCGAGACGAGCATACCACCAAAAACGGCTGTACCCAAAGACTGTCTCGATGCAGCACCAGCACCTGTGGCTAGAACCAAAGGCAAGATACCCAATAAGAAAGAAAACACAGTCATCAAAATAGCACGTAGACGTAAGACCGAAGCCTTAACGGCTGATTCTACAATACTCTCTCCTGCTTCTTTGAGTTCTTTTGCAAACTCCACGATGAGTATGGCATTTTTAGTAGACATCCCAATGAGTAACACTAGTCCTATCTGCGTATAGGTATCATTAAGAAGCCCTGATGACATATTGGCACCCAATGCACCAAACATTACCACAGGGATAGGAAGCATAATAATCATCGGAGTGAGCCAACTTTCATACTGTGCAGAAAGAAAAAGAAAGACCATAACCAAAGAGAATATAAAGATATATATCGCCGCAGACCCTGCTTCTTTTTCTTGTAACGTCATCCCCGAATATGCATAGCCAATGGAGGGAGGTAACTCTGTTTTTGCTAGTTCTTCTATCGCTACAATAGCATCGGCTGAACTATACCCTTCTTTGATATTGTGTACCCCATTGATAGCAATACTCTCATAAGCATTAAAATGGGTAATCGTATTCGCCCCTGAAGTATTTTCTATCTTAGCAATGGTACTTAGAGGTATCATTTCACCTTTATCATTTTTGACAAAAAAGCCAGAGATGTCATTTTTGTTACTTCTAAAATGCTCTTCTGCTTGTACAAAAACGCGATAGGTCTTACCAAATTTATTGAAATCATTGACATAATATGAACCCAAATAGGTCTGTAACACAGAAAATACATCACTGATAGAGACACCTAACGAAGAGACTTTATCTCTGTCAATATCTACATAAAGTTGAGGGTAATTTGCATTAAACATCGTATAGGCTTTCATGATACGCTTATCAGCATTAAGCTTTTGCAAAAAGATTCTTGCTTCTTTTTCAAATTCTTGAAGTGGCATGGCATTAAGGTTTTGTAATTTAAACTCAAAGCCTCCAATAGCAGACAAACCAGGAATAGAAGGAGGACTAAAGATACGCACCCCTGCTGAGGGGATATTCTTCTTAGTCTCTTCCTCTATCTTCGTGATGATATTTTTGATAGATAGATTAGTGGTCAGTCTCTCATCCCAATCATCTAAGACCAAAAATGCCGTAGCAGTAGAAGAGTCCATAGCCCCTGTGATAAGGTTAAATCCATTGACCCCTAAGACATCTTTAACACCCTCTGTATTTTTGATGATTTCTATCACATCGTGCGTGGTTTTTTCTGTTGTTTGCAAGATTGTTCCTGCTTCTAGGGAAATGGAAGTAATCAAAGTACCTTGGTCTTCTTCAGGTAAAAATCCTGTAGGCAATACTTTAAAGACAAAATAAGTACCTACAAGTAAAAGTAGATACCCTATCAGCATAAGATACCAAAAACGTATAAGCTTTCGTAGTAAAGATTCATAGCCTCGTTTAAAGGCTTCTAAAGCTTGATTAAATTTTAGGAAAAAAATATTTTTTTCCTTGCTTTTACGTCGTAAAATCGTTCCTGCCAAAGCAGGAGAAAGACTCAATGCCATCACAGAAGAGATAAGTACAGCAAAAGCTATAGTCATAGCAAACTGCTGATACAATGCCCCAGAAATTCCAGGGATAAAGGTTACAGGGACAAACACAGCCAAAAGAACCAATGTCGTAGAGATAATAGGTGTAAATATCTCTTTCATAGCGTCACTTGTGGCTTCTTTGAGTGTGAGGTTTGGATTTTTATCCAGATTGGCTTCTACATTTTCTACCACCAGTATTGCATCATCCACCACGATACCAATAGCCAAAATAAGCCCAAAAAGAGTCAATGTATTGATAGAAAACCCAACCATCATCAAGATAGCAAATGTACCGATAAGTGATACAGGTATCGCTACAGCAGGGATAATTGTCGCTCTAAAAGACTGTAAAAACATATACACTACCAACAGTACCAAAATAAGTGCTTGTACCAAAGTGATAATAACCTCTCTGATAGACACTGATACAAATTTGGTCGTATCATAAGTAGGTGCTACGCTAATCTCTTTAGGAAAACGTACTTGTAATTCGTCTAGCTTTGCTTGTATTTTTTGGGCTACATCTAAAGCATTGGCATTGGGTAACTGATAGATACCCAAAAGGGCTGCATCTTGATTGTTAAGTGAGGCTGACCAAATATAACTTTCTGCACCTAGTTCAACCCGTGCTACATCTTTGATACGTACTTTAGAGCCATCTTCATTTTCTCGTATCACTATCTCTTCAAACTCTTTGGCTGAATTCAAACGTGTTTTAGAGACCAATGTATATTGAAACTTGTTTTGAGAAGCCAGTCCCGTATCTCCGATAGTCCCTAAGGCTATTTGTACATTTTGTTCTTTTATCGCTTGATTTACTTCTGTAATTGTCAAATCCAAAGCAGAAAGTTTATCAGGGTTGAGCCAAATACGCATGGCATACTTACGCTCTCCCATGTTTCGCACATCCCCTACACCCTCAATACGCTTCAACTCTTCCATGATATTTAAAGAAGCAAAGTTTGACAAAAAAAGCGAATCATGGCTAGGATTAGAAGAAGCTATTGTCAAAATTTGTACCATAGAAGAAGAAACTTTTTTAGTACTCACTCCTTTTTGCTTGACTACATCAGGTAAAATAGGTATGGCTAAAGAGACTCTATTTTGTACATCAACAGCTGCCATTTCCAGATTATAGCCCTGTTCAAAAAAGATTTTAATCGTGGATGAACCATCAGAAGAAGAGGTAGAATCCATATATATCATCCCCTCTACACCATTGAGTTGTTCTTCCAAAGGAGAAGTCACGGTTTGTGCTACAATCGTAGCACTACCTCCTGTATAATTGGTACTTACTTGTACACTAGGGGGTACAATTTGAGGAAATTGTGCGACAGGTAGAGTCTCTAATGCCAACAAACCAACTAAGATAATAAAGATAGAGATAACTTTAGCAACAATGGGACGACGTATAAAAAAGAGAGAAAACATAAATTATTTTACCTCAGAGATAGGGTTATTTACCTCTGTAGGTACTACTTTTATACCATTACGTAAAGCTTTGATACTTCCTACGATGATTTTATCTCCCTCTTTTATCCCTCCTGCGATAATCACAAGATCATTGTTACTATAACTTGTCGTCACTTGTTGTGTCACTATCTCATTTTGGGTATTGACCACTAAAACATACTGTCCTTGTTGATTTTGCAAGAGTTGGTCAGGGTCTAGTGCTAAAACAGGTATCTCATCACTCACAAAGAGTTGTAGTTCTACAAAACTTCCAGGAAAAAGAAGTTTTTCATGATTATCTATCTTTGCTCTCATCACTACCGTTCCAGTAGAGGCATTACTCACATTGTCTATAAAGTCTATCTCACCCTCTAAGGACACTTTGAGATTTTTTGTACTTTTAAGCTGTACTTTTACTTTGGGATTGGGTTTAGATTTATATTTTTTGATTAAGGAGACTTCACTAGCACTAGGATTTAGATTGACATAAAGAAAGTCCGTTTGGACAATTTGAGCCAATTGTACTCCTTCTGTCACAATATTACCTACAAGTATCAACGCTTTACCTATCTGCCCATCAATACTTGCTCTCACATCACAATAGTCTAGGTTTAGCGTAGCTGTTTTGAGTGATGCTTTATCAGATTTAATCGTTGCTTCGAGTTGCTTTTGTGTTGCTTCTAATTCATCTAATTTTTCTTTAGGAGCTAAAGACTCAGCCACCAAAGGAGCATAGCGTTTGACATTGGCTATAGCCAAAGCCAAACTAGCTTTATCCTTTTGCAAGATAGCATTTTTTTGTTCCCATATAGCCTCATATTCTCTTTTGTCTATCGTAAATAGTACTTGTCCTTTTTTGACCGTATCCCCTGCTTTAAAAAGCTGTTTTTCTAATTCTCCTAATACACGAGACTTGACCATCACTTCATCCACAGCCTGTGTTTTACCAGAAAATGCAACCCAGATAGGATAGGCTTCTTTTTTCAAAGTATGTACATTCACAGCAATAGGTTTGATTTCTTGTTTGATAGGAGGGTGTTCTGTTTTAGTGTCACAAGCAGAAAAAAGTACTGCCCCAACAAAAATAGTAAAAGTAAAAGAGATGGTTTTAAAAAGTAACATGTGTATCCTTCAAGCATAAAATAGTGTTCAGATTTTACTAAAAACTTCTATCTTACTAGCTTAGAATACAAATAATATTTATGGCTTATTAGAAATAATAATACTATTGGTTGTCTTCACACTACTCTTTTGAGTATCGAATTTATCTACAGCCTTTTCATAAGAGTCTGATAATTCTTTTTGTAGTTTTTTTTGCTCTTTATCTTTAAGTGCATGAATCTCTGCCTTGAGTGCTATTATCTCAGCATCTTTTTGGGAAATTGTATTGATATACGCAGTACAATCAGAAACATATTCAGTATTATAATAATTCTCTTGTACAATGACTTTAGTAGGACGCTGTATAGGTTTACTTATAGGCAAAGAAGTATTTGGACGCTGTATAGGTTTGCTAACAGATAAAGTAACATGAGGGATAGTAGCCACTACGGTAGGATGAAGTACCTCAGCTTCCCCAAAACTACCCACAAAAAGTAATACTATAAGTATATTTTTCATCAGGTTCTCCTCCTATTAATAAGGAGATTTTACAACGATATAGTTAGTACCACTTTGTTGAAAATATGTACCATCACATTTTTTATAACTTAGCCCATTGACCATCACAATGGTACAACTAGGAGACATAGCAGAGGCCACCACAGCTGTACCGATAGCCATTCCAGCCAAGATAGCCAAAGGTCTTGGACCACGATGTTTATTATTGTTTACATTCACATTCACATTTCTATTGGTATTTTTATTTCTGTTTACATTCACATTTGTATTTGTGTTTTTATTACTATTCACATTTACATTTTTATTGCTATTCTTGTTTTTATTTTTGTTCTTATTTTTATTACGATTATCATCTCGTGCTTCAGCCATATTCAATAAAGACACATTCACCCCTGATAATCCCAAAGAAGAACTATCTGTTATAGATATATAAGGAGAAACAAAGCCAAGAGCAAAAGCAAGGACAGCAAATTTGGTAAAATGGAAAGTATTTTTCATAGTAGAAACCTTTTTAATTTAATATTCTAAATTATACTAGAAGATTAATTAGAGATAGGCTTACTAGCGTTAAACTCATCTCTTTTACACTATTTATAAGAAATTTACTCTACACAGCAAAACCTTTAATCACATAAAAGATAATCACCGAGAGTATTGCTGCTGCTGGTACGGTAATAACCCATGCTGCTACTATCTTTTTGACCATGCCTCTTTTTACATACGTTTCACGTAATGTTTTTTTGAGAATTTTTACTTTTTTCTTTTGTATTTTAAGTGAAGAGAGAAGTTCTACTTGTTTTTTGTAGTCATCGGTTGTTTTATGTTCGGAGAGTTCTAGTTTGAGTGACTCTTGTTTCTTTATTTCTATTTGAAGTTTTGCTTGTTTAGGTCCTAACTCCTTGGAGTCTAACCACTCACGTAAAAATCCTACCCCAAAGATAGCACCCACGGCGATATGTGTAGAGGAAACAGGCAACCCAAGCTGAGAAGCGATGACTACAGTAATAGAAGCTGCCATCATGATAGAAAAGGCTCTCATCTGGTCGAGTTCAGTAATCTCTGTACCTACCGTTTTGATAAGTCTAGGGCCAAAGAGTGCCAATCCAAGAGAAATACCTAAGCCTCCTACAATCATCACCCATAGAGGTATCGCTGCTTTTTTGGAGATAGATAGATGCACTAATGCATCATTCACTGCCGCTAGTGGACCTACGGCATTTGCAACATCATTGGCACCGTGAGCAAAAGAGAGCAGTGCAGCGGCAAAGATAAGAGGGATAGTAAAAAGAAGATTAATAGAAGCTCTTGAATCATCCAAACCTAAGATACGTTTGGCTATTTTAGGCTTGACGATAATATAGGTTATCATAGCACCAAGCATACCAAGTATCAAGGCGATGAACAATGAAGGCTTCTTTGTTTGTGGTAAAAAGCTTAGAGTCTCTACGATTACAGGCCAAACTTTTTTGAGTCCTTTAAGCGTTAAATAGGTAATAAAAGCGGCCGCCATAACAGCTACCAAGATAGGCACTATCTTTTTAGCTGCTGAAAGTTTGTCTTCTTTGTACATAATTTGAGATTTAATAATATAGAGAAATATCGCTGCGATAACACCTCCAAGGACAGGAGAGATGACCCATGAAGCAGCGATTTTACCCATCGTTCCCCAAGAAATGATAGAAAACCCACCTGCTGCTATACCACCACCTAAAACACCACCCACGATAGAGTGCGTCGTAGAGACTGGTGCTTTAAGCCAAGTAGCAAGATTGAGCCACAATGCAGCTGCTAGTAGTGCTGAGGACATTGCATAAACAAAGGTCATAGGGTCTCCACCAAAGGCAGCAGGGTCGATAATCCCCTTTTTGATAGTACCTACAACATCACCACCTGCTATCAATGCACCAGATGCTTCAAAGATAGAAGCGATAACAATCGCCCCACCAATCGTTAATGCTCCAGAGCCTACGGCTGGTCCTACATTGTTTGCTACATCATTGGCTCCAATATTCATCGCCATATACGCACCAAAGATGGCAGCTAGTACCAAAAATCCACCATGTGTAGCTTGACCGATAATGCTATTTGCATAAAATCCAACAGCAACGGCAAACCCTGCTCCGAGTAGCATTTTAAATGTATTATTCATTGTTCTTCCTCTTTTTTTAATAAGTACAAGTATAGGAAAAAAGTATTACATTTTTGTTACAAGATTAAGAAAGAATACAAAAGAAGGGTTATAAGATGTAGCGATACACTAGAACTTTATAATAGCATCTAGTTGTACACGCTCATAGTTTGGCTTCATACCCTCTATTTTGCTTTTGCTTTCATACAATTCATTGAAGAAAAAGTTACCAGCTACATAGAAATTTTTGCCTACTTTATATTTTGCTCTAATCGCATGACCACTAGCAGCTGTACCACCACCAAAATTATCTGAATCTGAATATGCACCTAAAGTGGCATCTTCTTGAAGGTCTGTATAAGAGTATTTTACTTGCCAATCTCCTACTTCTTTAGCTTTACCCAATTGCACTGCCACATCATAGCCAAAATTATTTTCATCTGCTCCAAAGTTATAGACTATACCAGTGGCTAATTTCAATGTTTTACCAAATATATCTTGCAGTTGTAATTCAGCAAACCCTTCTACAATATGATAATCATTGGCATAGTACCCATCAACTACAGTATTGCCTTTACTACTTCCAAAAAGTGTGGTATTGCCTTTGAGTCCATCATAATAATAGATACCAGTACCTAGATTAAGTTTTGCAGCATTTAATTTGGTTTTGTGTACATATTGTGCGATAAAAAGAGTGACATCATCTTGTGCTACAGATGATTCTTCTAAAGTAGGTTGGTTGATACCTAAAGTAATACTTTTTGTGTCATCTTTATAGTGATAGTTTACCCCATTCATTGAGACATCGTTATCCCAGACAAGTTGTGATTTGATAGGTCGGTACATCATATAGGGTTGTCTACCTACTTTGTAAGTAGCGTTATCAGAGGTATAAGATAGTCCCAAGATATTAAATCTAAGTGACTGAAAGAAATAGTCACCTAGTGACTGGTCTGTAAGAAATGTTTGATTTCCTGAAGTTGGATTTGCAAAACCACTTCGCATACCCACTTCAAATTGAAGCGTATCTATAAGGTCTATCTTTGCACCTAGTCTTAAACGGTATCTATTTCTATACGTATTATCTTTGTCATCTCTTTCAATACTCTCATATCGTAATCTTAAATCACCTTTAGCATGAAATCTATCAAAAAACCCATTGCTAGTTTCTACTTCTGGGTTTACTACAGGTATATCTCCACCTGCTAAGACTAATGTACTCATAGCAACGACTGATAATATGATTTTTTTCATTCTATTTCCTTGTTTTAAATATGACGGAATTATAGAAAAAATTAATTACAAAATGATTACAAAGACTTACGCTTCAGGATAGATATTAAACTTAGCACCTCGCTCATGAAGAAAGTCTATCATTTTCTTTTGACCTAGTTTTTTGGCATAATCTTTAGGAGACATACCTGCTCTGTCTGCTACATTAACATCGCCACCATTGTCTAAAAGCTGTGCCATCATCTCTAAGTCTGAAAAACATGCAGCCAACATCACAGGTGTGATACCACTTTTACGTTTACTCACATTTAGATCAAACCCTTCATCGATACAAAATTGTATAATCTCTTTACGTTTAAACTTTATTGCCATATCAAGAGCAGAGATTCCATCAGCGTCTCTTTCGTCTAATGCTATACCATTCTCTATAAAAAGTTTTATCATATCTAGTGAAGCATATTTTCTAATAGCATAAAAAAAGGGGGAGATTTCATCATAGTCTTCTAAGTCATACTCTTCCCCTATAAGGATAGGTTTACGTATATCTACACCCTCTTTGATGAGTGATTTTATTTTGGCAATAGAGTCATTTTCTATCGCTTCTGTCATAGGGTTCATTTTATTTCCTTTTGTGACGATTAAATGATGCTACACCCTTTAGATATTTTTTCCAAAAGGGTTCATTCCACCCATTACGCCCATAGCTTGGGATTTTTTATTGTCTTCTACCATTTTATTGGCTTCATTCATAGCAGATATAAGTAGTATTTGTAAATATGCTCTATCATCCATGATACTCTCATCTATATTTAAATCTACAACTTCACCCATCCCATTAGTAGTAACTTCTACAAGTCCTCCTCCTGATTTGGCAGTAAATTGTACATTTTTGGCTTGTTCTTGTATCTCTTTGGCTTTCTCTTGCATCTCTCCCATCATTTGGGACATTTTGTTCATATCAAATCCATCAAACATTATTCTAGTCCTTCAAAAGATTGGGCAATGCTATTATCATCTTCTAAGATAACAATCTTTGGTTTATAAGTATCTGCCTCTTTTTCACTCATACTAGCATAGGCTATAATGATAATTTTATCACCTTTATGTACCTTCCTAGCAGCAGCTCCATTGAGACAGATATCGCCTTTTCCTCTTTCTCCTGAGATAATATAGGTAGAAAATCGTTCACCATTGTTTACATTTACAATGTCAATTTTTTGTCCTACACGCATATTAACGGCATCCATAAGGTCTTGATCTATCGTAATAGAGCCTACATAATTGAGATTAGCATCCGTTACAGTAGCTCTATGTAATTTAGAATAAAGCATGGTAATATTCATAATTGTTCCTATCTATATTTAAAATTATTAGGATTATACCAAAATTGTGTGAATATTAAAACTTCTAACGAGCAATAGATGCTGGTTCTATAGGTGCACCCCACATTGCATCATCAATCACAAATTCAGAAACTACATTTCCACCGATAATATGTTCAGTAATAATTCTATCTATCTTCTCTTTGGTCAATCCTACATACATTGTATGCCCTGGTTCTACAAGCATCACAGGACCTTGCTGACAACGGTTAAGACATCCTGTTTGTATAGGTGTTACTGTACCAATAATACCTTTTTGCATCAAAGATTGTGCTAAATGCTGAAAAAGTTGCTGTGATTCTGGGTTATCTGCTTTGACACAAGAAGGCTTAGGCATCCCTGGAGGTGCAGACTGTTGACATTTGAAAATATAAAATGCTGGTTGTGGTATACTTGGTATCATAAATAATCCTTAAAAATTCAATTAAGAGTATTTTACTCCGATTATCTTAATAATAGTTGACATATATCAATCTTTTCTTATACTACTTTAATTATAATGCCCTATCTTTCTATATACTAAGGACATATATGAACTATCCTGACTTTTATACTCAAGTACCCCCTATCACATTACAAGACCCACTTAGTGCCTTTTTGGGTGCATTTGAAGAGGGTATATTAGAGATTTCTTATCTCGACTGTGTCAAATTGGCTGGACACTCTTGTCCTACGGTAGCAGGAGCATACCTCATGGCTCAGCAAGGTCTAAAAGCACTTTATCCCGATACCCTCCCTCAAAGAGGCTCGATTACTGTCCAAATGAATCATTCAGAAACAGAAGGCGTTACAGGTGTTGTTGCCAATGTTATCTCTTTTATCGTTGGGGCTAGTGCTAAAGGTGGATTTAAAGGCATACAAGGGCAGTTTAGTAGAGCATCCCTACTCTCTTATGATGTTCCCATGCAAGGGTCTGTCACACTTATACGAAAGGATACCCAACAAAGCGTGACTTTAGACTATGACCCTTCTATAGTAGCTGTAGATAGCATGATGAAACCACTCATGGGAAAAAGTCTCAAAGGTATTGCCTCAGAAGAAGAACAAAAACACTTTACTACACTATGGCAACAAAGAGTAGAGACTATATTACTAGATACCTCTTTACATAGCAAACTAGTAAATCTCATAATTAAAAAAGTATAAATTAACTTTATATCATAGATACTATGGTTATAATATACAAAATAAATCATACAGGATATAAAATATGAAAAAGATAATCGCTTTACTACTAGTTGTGGCAACTATGTCATTTGGGGCATCAAAAGCAGTACTTGATGTACAAATAAAAGAAGCACTTGAAGTGTTCAACAAAGAGATAGCAGGTGGTTCTAAGTTTTTAGAAGCATCCAAAGGGTATTTGGTTTTTCCTAGTGTAACCAAAGCAGGATTTGTAGCAGGTGGAGAATATGGTGAAGGTATCTTAGTAGACAATGATCCTGCTATAGCCGATGCGTATTATAGTATGGCATCTGTATCTATTGGACTACAATTAGGTGCTCAAAAAACAACGTATGTGGTCATCTTTACCAATACACAAGTACTCAATGCCTTTAAAAACAGTAATGGATTAGAGAGTTCTATAGATGGTTCAGTAGCGGTTGCTAAATGGGGAAAAGGTGTTGATGTGAGTTCATTAAGTTTTGAAAAACCGATTATCGTCTTTGCCTTTAGTCAAAAAGGGTTAATGTATAACCTCAATATCAAAGGTACAAAGTATTCTAAGATACAAAAATAGAATAATAAAAATTTAAACATACTAAAAAACGTACTAAAAAAGGAGATACCATGTTCAAAAAAATACTTATACTGTGTGCCATTCCACTGTTATTTATCTCTGCGTATGCAAAAGAGTTAGGATTTTCGGGACAGACATCTTACCAAAGAAGTGGAGGAGCTGTTACTCTTGTTTCCAATACTATCCATAACAACCGAGATGGGGGAACTAGTGGTACACTCAAACTCATGTTATGGGCAACACCAGCACCCTATGATGGCAAAAATATCAATGGATTTGTGGTAGCCCAAACTGAATTAGGTTCACTACTTGGTAATACTTATTTTCCAAATATATCAAGGACGGTAAGCTTTCTTACCCCTAGTGCAGGTAGCTATTATATGACATTAACCTTATCAGAATATAGAAACGGTCGCTACCAAATCGTAGATTATATGAACTACAGTAACATGGAAGCCTTTTAAATAGAAGCCTTTTAATATAAAGAGAAGGAGTTTTCCTTCTCTTTAACTACCTCCCTAAAAGTTCTCGTACCACTTCTCTATCATCAAAAGGATATTTTATACCTTTTATCTCTTGAGAGTCTTCATCGCCCTTACCTAAGATAAGTAATACTTCATTTTCTTCTAAGGCATCTAATGCCATTTTGATAGCCAATCGTCTATCAGGGGTGGCAGTTACAGCATCTTTACCATGTAATCCTAAGAGTATATCTTCTAGTATATATTCAGCAACTTCATCACGAGGATTGTCCGAAGTAACATAAATTTTATTGGCATAGCGTCCAGCGACTGCACCCATGAGAGGACGTTTGTCTTTATCTCGGTTACCTCCTGCACCAAATACCACAGAGATATCTCTATCTTTCATAGATTCTAATACCACATGCATACCATCTTCGGTATGGGCGAAATCTACAATCACCAAAGGGTCACGGCTAACAACCTCCATACGCCCTGAAACCCCTGCAAAATACTCTACAACTTCACATATCTCAGACAAAGGTCTACCTGTAAGCATCTGTACAGACCCAATAGATGCCATAAGATTAAAAAGATTAAATAATCCTACCATAGGAGAGTGAAAGGTTTCTTCCTCTTGTAAGTGCTTAATCCCTGCTGTAATACCATGAAGCAAAGAAAATGCTTGAACTTTAAAAGTAGCAGGTTCATCTACGCCATAACTTTGCGCACCAATAGGATTATAGGTAATATTTTTAATATCATCTTTATTGAGTAGTTTAGGGGTATCATCAGCAAAGAAAAGACTTTTTACACGTCTATACTCTTCGATAGTACCATGATAGTCAAGGTGGTCAGAAGTGACATTAGTATGGACTTTGAGTGCAAAACTAAGCCCTTCTATACGGTTTTGCTCTATGGCATGAGAGCTAACTTCCATGATAAAGTATTCGCATCCCAATGCTCTTATTTGTTGCATATTATGCAGTGTCTCCAAGATAGAGGGGGTGGTCATACTCTTCTTTTGTATTCGCTTTTCTTGTGCAAACAATCCTCGCGTACCTTGCAAAGCAGGTTTTTCTTCTAAATCTAACAATAAAGAGTAGATACCTGCTGTCACTGTAGTCTTTCCATTGGTACCTGTAACCCCTACTACTTTCAACGCTGATAAATCCCATCTATCGATAAGTATTTTAGGGGTAATATAGGGTGGTGTGTTTGTAAGTTTGTCATAATAAACACTATTTTGAGCTGTTTTCAAAAAAAGTGTTTCCCCATCAAGAGTACTCGTATCATCAGAGATATATTTATATCCCTCTTGTATATAGGCTATCTTCACTTTAACTGTCCATTGACGATATGATATAAGGCAAGAACCTCTTGATCGTTACCAAAAAGTTGGCTAGAAGCATCCAAATATCCTAAAGCCATCTCATCAAATCCCTCTTCAGATAGGTGTGTTACAAAATCAATAAATTCATCTTTATTACTAATAATCACTTTGGTAGAAAACATAATATCTTCAAACGTTTTTTTAAAAGAGCCTCTATCCTCGACTAAAAGTAGAAAATCACTGTAACGTATTCCATTACCATACTCTACCTGCTCCTCCATAGGGTCAAGCAATAATTTTTGTATCTCTTGCTTAGATGTATCTATATTTTCAATAAGTCCATCAATAATATCTACAGCATCCTCTTTTTCATTTTTAATTAATTGATAATAATCAAACAGTGCTTGTGCTTCTTCTTCACTTTCTATACCCAAGTCACTTAGATAAACACCAATTTTGGCCTCATCTAATGTAGGATAATCTTTAAGTATCAACCCATAGCGTCTGAGTGCATTGTTATATTCACCCTTTAAAAAAGAGTTTTCAGCCCTTTCAAGTAATAAATTTTGATTTATTTTATTCATATTAACCCAATTGGTCTAATTTATCTTCAAATCCATGTGGTACATTAACCACTGTAATCTCTGGATGGATAAGTGTTTGTATCTGTCTCTCTACCCCAAATTTTATCGTCGTACCAGAGCTACCACAACCAACACAAGCTCCTTGTAGTTGTACATAAACTCTACCATTTTGTATTGATATAAGTGTTATGTCTCCTCCATCTAGCTTAATGGATGGTCTCACTTTTTCTATCACACTTATCACGGCTGGCTCTAACTCTTCATCTGTAAATGGAATCACTCTATCTCCTTAAATATACCTATGCGAAACATAGACACTGATTACTAATATTATAACAAAATCATTGTAAAGTTAATATATATTTGTGTATCTCTTTTGAGTTATACACTAAAAGTGTCTCTTTGTCAATGCTATTGCTTTATAAAGAGAATAATTTTACGATATAATAAAAGAGACATTCATACAAAGGATTTTAAATGCAAATTAGTTTTGGTTCATACAAGATAAGAACCCATGAATTAGACAATAAGTTATCAGTACAGGTCACTTCAGATATAGGTAAAGTACACTTAAAAAAAGAAGAAGATATTGAAGGAAACTTTCCCAATGAAATTTGTTTTCAAATTGACAACCCATCAGAATTACCTGAAGCAAAAGGATTAAAAAGATACTCTTTTGGTGATTACACCTATATTTTAGGGATTAACTACAAAGGAGAGTTGTGTCTTTTTCATAGTATTAAACTCGCAGTACATAAAAAGTTTATTGATAATATAGATACACTTACGTTGTCATTTTTGGCTGAACCTAAGGCATAGTGCTTAGAGAAGTTGTATTTAAGGCTTACGCCCTAAATACAGAAGTAACAGTACAATTATACGAGTTCTATAATTGCCATAGGTGCTGCATCACCTTTTCTCATACGTGTTTTGATAATACGCGTATATCCACCGTTTCTGTCTGCATACTTTGGTGCAATTTCATTTACGATAGTATTTGTACATTCTTTATGTTGCAACATTGCAAAAATAGCACGATGAGCATTAAAATCACCTGAACTAGCTTTAGTAATAAGCTTTTCAAAGTATGATCTTAACTCTTTTGCTTTTGGCAATGTAGTCTCTATTTTACCCTCTTTTGTCAATGCAATAGAAAGGTTTTTAAGCAATGCTGCTCTATGAGAACTTGTTCTATTTAACTTACGATAACCATGCTTATGTCTCATAATTGTCCTTTAATATCTTTAGCAACTAAACTTTAAGTTGCTCTATTTTCTTAACAAGATTGACTCTTGTAACATCTGCGAGGTCATAGTCTGAACCAAATCCATGCTCTGTAAGACAGTCATTGATTTCATCTAAAGATTTTTTACCAAGATTTTTGATATTTTTAATCTCATTTTCACTCATCAGTACCAATTCACCTAAAAATTTCATTCCTGCTCTATCTAGTGAGTTAAATGATCTTGCACTAAGTCCAAGAGTATCTACTGTGACGAGAAAAGGTTTAAGCTCACTATCATCACTGCTTCTTTTTACAGGGGCAACTGAGATATCTAAATCAAGTACCGTATTAAAAACAGAAAGTTGTTTATTCATCACTTCCAATGCGTTTGTAAATGCTTCTACTGGACCTATTTGACCATCTGTTTCAATATCAAAGATAATCTTTTCAAAGTTAGGATTATCTTCTACAAGTACAGGTTCAATCTTATAGTTTGCTTTTCTTACTGGTGTAAAGAAAGCATCCAATGCAATACTATCAGCCTCAACATCATCTCTAAGGTCTTCACTTGGTACGTATCCAATACCTTTAGAGATAACAATAGTAAAGTTAAGTTCTGCATCTTCATTCAATGTTGCAAGTGGTAAATCACCATTCACAACCTCAATCTCATCATTATTAAGATCTTGTGCAGTAACATCTTTATGACCAGAGAAGCTATATTTTAATTCAACTCTTTTACTTTCGTCTTTAATTTTAAAACGAATATTTTTAAGATTAATAATAAATACAGCAACATCTTCATGCATACCTCTGATGTTGTCAAACTCGTGGGCTGCACCTTCAATCTTAATAGAAATCGGTGCATATCCAATAGAAGAACCTAAAATAAGTCTTCTCAATGGGTGTGCGAGCGTAACTGCATAACCGCTCTCGAAAGGATAAGCAATGATTTCAGCACGGTTAGCGCTTACTTCATTGACTTCAACCTCTGTTGGCATAAATGGTGCAACTTTAATTTTTCTCATTAGTAGCCTTTACTTGGTGTATTATTTAGAGTAAAGCTCGACGATTAGACGCTCTTCAACAGGTATACTTATTTCTGATCTTTCTGGAATTCTAGTAAATAGACCAAAAAGTTTTTCTTTGTCCATATCTACCCATTCAACCATACCAGTTTGGTTTGTAAGCTCTACAGCTCTTAGAATTTGTACATTGGCTTTAGACTTTTCTCTAATCTCAATTTTTTGACCAGCTTTTACTCTAAAAGAAGGAATATCTACTCTCTTGCCATCAACAAGTACATGTCCATGGTTTGTAAATTGTCTTGCAGATGCTCTAGTCGTTGCAAAACCCATTCTATAGACAACATTGTCAAGTCTTTGCTCTAAAAGTTGAATAAGGATAGAACCTGTATTCCCATCTTTTGAGTTTGCTTCTTTGTATAAGGCTCTAAATTGTTTTTCAGAAACACCATACATAAATTTAGCTTTTTGTTTTTCTTGAAGTTGAAGACCATACTCTGAAATCTTTGTTCTTCTTTGACCATGTTGCCCTGGAGCATACGGTCTTTTCTCTAATGCAGATTTACCAGCGAGTCTACGCTCACCTTTTAATCCTAAATCAACGCCAAGTCTTCTTTCTAGTCTTTCAACTGGACCTCTATATCTTGCCATACTTATACCCTTCTCTTCTTAGGTGGTCTACAACCATTATGTGGAAGTGGTGTAATATCTTTTAAAGATGTTACTCTAATTCCTTCAGTTGCACCAATTGCTTTAACAGCTGTATCTCTACCAGAACCAGGACCTTGAACTTTGATGCCTACCTCTTTAACGCCATTATCCATAGCTTTTTGCATTGCATCAGCTACTGCTTCAGTCGCTGCAAAAGGAGTTGACTTTTTAGAACCTTTAAAACCTAAAGACCCTGCTGAACTCCATGCAATAACGTTACCCATTTCATCTGTGATTGTAATTACAGTATTATTGAAAGTAGCTGCTACGTACACAACTGCTTTCGCTATACTTTTTTTTGCTTTTTTCTTAGCCATTCATATACTCCTTATGCCGCGCCGACAGTTTTACGTTTACCCTTACGAGTACGTGCATTTGTCTTTGTTTTTTGTCCACGACAAGGTAAACCTCTTCTGTGTCTAAGACCTCTGTAAGAACCTAAATCCATAAGTGCTTTGATATCCAAAGTTACTTTTTTTCTAAGATCTCCCTCAACCATAATATTTTCTTGAATATCATTACGAATCAATGCTGCTTGAGCATCTGTAAGTGCATGTACTCTAATATTATAATCAATACCTGTTCTATCAAGAATATCTCTTGAAGTTTTTAATCCGATTCCAAAAATGTAAGTAAGTGCATACTCCATTCTCTTTTTTTGTGGTAAATCAACCCCTGCAATACGAGCCATGTTTATCCTTGTCTTTGTTTATGTTTTGGATTTTTACAAATCACGCGTACGATACCTTTGCGTTTAATGATTTTACAATCATCACACATTTTCTTAACTGATGGTCTAACCTTCATTGGTTACTCCTGCGATTATTTTACACCTAATTTGTTGCGTGGATTAATGAATCCGAATTAATCCAATTTTTATATAAACAGTGTAACTTATATAAAAATTCTTCACGCAGTTGTGTCACTTATACAATGATAAGGAGGGGGATTATATCTAAATATTTCTTATTCTTTTCTTAGTATAGTTATAAATTATACTGTTTTAGGAGAGATTTAGTATAGTATAACTCTCCCTTATAAAAGTATAGATACTTATAAGCCTTGTGCCACACTATCTAACATTTTCCACGCTTCATCAGAAGCCATTACATTAAGACGTTTAGATTTTATCTTCGTAGTATTAGACTCTAGGTGTAGCTTTGTTTTTTTCTCATCATTTTTATTACAGTAGAGTACTACATTTTCTATAGCTCGTGTAGCAGCATCTATTTTGGTATTGTATTGTGCAAGTGTAATTTGATTATTAAGAAGCATCACATACAGATGACGTGTTTGTGCCTCCAAAAATTTAACTGTTTCTTTTTGGGATTTTGTAGGACAACACTCTTTAAGTTCAAATTTTATTTTAGCATACACTGAATCTACCGTTAGCGTTTTCAAATCCAAATTTGTCATCTGAGGTTCAATTTCAATTGTCTTCAAACAACAAGCAGATAAGCCAAATACTAAAGCTATAAAAAGTAATATTTTCATCGTTTTCATACTATATTCCTTTGATATTTTAAATAATACAAAATTATAGCATAGTTAAGATAAAAAAAATAATTAACTTATAAGTAAAATAGTTAATTTGAAAAAGAATGAGGGGAATAAGAAAGATAGTTATAACTCAAAGTGGCAGCGACCTACATTTCCACAGACGTAGCCTGCAGTATTATCGGCGATGGGAGGCTTGACTTCCAGGTTCGGAATGGAGCTGGGTATGACCCTCCCTCTAGCCCCACCACTAAG
>Ga0256838_1000428_pt1 | contig 26561 bp, 26 predicted proteins | sample 4571419metaG_FD_185978 | JGI IMG/M metagenome (GOLD analysis project Ga0256838, IMG submission 185978) | Hydrothermal vent microbial communities from Guaymas Basin, Mexico - 4571-419 | ecosystem: Environmental > Aquatic > Marine > Hydrothermal vents | place: Mexico: Guaymas Basin | collected...
TTCCGGGTTTTCTTGGAAAACCTGCGGTAATTACAACAACCTTACTATCTCTTACATCTTCGTAACTCTCGGCTGCTCTTACAATGGAATGGCTTCTCACGGCACTTGCGGCATGGCTCATATCAAGAGCTTTTCCTTTTGCTCTGTTGGTATCTCTATCAACCAAAACTATTTCATGAGCAAGCCCTTGCATTGCAAGAGAATATGCAACAATACTTCCAACATTCCCAGCACCAATAATTGATACTTTATTTGACATCTCTCTCCTTTAATTTTAAGGAAAATCCCAAAAGGGATTATCTTAAAGCATCTATAATTTTATTAAATGTAGCACTTGGTCTCATACATCTTGCTACTTTTTCTTCATCTGGATGATAATATCCACCAATATCACAAGGTTTACCCTCTACTGCCGCAATTTCGCTAAGAATTTTTTCTTCATTTTCTTTAAGCTCTTTTGCAATTGGTTTGAACTTAATTTCAAGTTCACTATCGCCACAATTTGCAAGCTCCTCTGCCCAATATCTTGCTAAATAGTAATGACTTCCTCTATTATCAAGTTGACCAACTTTTCTTTTTGGAGTTTTGTCATTTGCAAGATATTTTCCAACTGCTCTATTTAAAGCCTCTGCAATGATTTCTGTTTTTTCATTACCACCTTGCTTTCTTGCAAGTTTAAGTGATTCAACAGTTGCTAAAAACTCACCTAAACTATCCCATCTCAAATGACCTTCTTTAATAAACTGCTCAACATGTTTTGGTGCACTTCCACCAGCACCAGTTTCATAAAGTCCTCCACCTGCAAGTAGTGGCACAATTGAAAGTGTTCTTGCACTTGTTCCAACCTCAATAATTGGGAATAGGTCAGTTAAATAGTCTCTTAATACGTTTCCAGTTACGCTAATAGTTCCAAGTCCTTTTCTAAATCTTCTAAGTGTATATCTCATAGCTTTTTCAGGCGCCATAATATGATATTCAACATCACTTAAATCATATTTTCCAAGCTCTCTTACAACATATTTAATCAAATTAGCATCGTGAGCTCTGTTGCTATCAAGCCAGAATACAATCGGCAATCCGCTCTCTTTTGCTCTGTTTACCGCAAGCTTAATCCAGTCTGTAATAGCTTCTTCTTTTGCAGTATATGCTCTCCAGATATCGCCTTTATCAGTTTCAAACTCCATTAACACTTCATTATTTTCAGTATTTACTACTCTAATAACTCCATCTTCTGGTGGGAAGAATGTTTTATCGTGACTTCCATACTCTTCTGCTTTTTTAGCCATAAGTCCAACATTTTGCACAGTTCCAACTTTTGTTGGGTCAAATTGTCCATTTTTAACGATATCTGCAACAATTTCTTTATACATTCTTGCATAAGTTCTATCAGGCACAGTAATTACCAAGTCTTCAACCTCACCTTGTGGTCCCCAACCTTTTAGCCCGTTTTTAATTGTAGCAGGAATTGAAGCATCGACAATTACATCGTTTGGTCTGTGAAGGTTTGTAATACCTTTGTCGCTATCTACCATATAAAGTCTTGGTCTTTTTGCATAAATTTCTTCAATTGTTTTTTTAATTGCTTCTTGTTTATCTTCTGGAAGTTTTGAAAGTTTTGCTTCTAAATCACTTAGTCCGTTATTTGGATTAAATCCAATCTCTGCAAGCTCTTTTCCAAATTTATCAAATAGCTCTTTATAATAAACTCTAATAGCATCTCCAAACATTACAGGATCACTAACTTTCATCATTGTAGCTTTTAAGTGCAAGCTAAACAAAATATCTTTATCTTTTGCATCTTCAATTGTTTTTTCATAAAAATCTCTTAGGGTTTTTCTATTTAGAAAAGTTGCTGAGAATACTTCACCTTTATCAAGTTCAACTTCTTTAAACACTTTTTTAGTTCCATCTTTACCTTCAAACTCAATTGCAACTCTCATTTTTTTAGGAGCAATAAAGCTTTGTTCGTTTTGATAGAAGTCATTTTTATTCATATGAGCTACATAAGATTTACTTGTTGGCTCAACTGGTTTCATTGGATGTGGATGCATTTTTGCATACTCTTTTACAGGCTCTGCAAGTCTTCTATCTGAGTTTCCTTGTCTAAGCACTGGGTTTACATTACTTCCAACGCATTTCATATATTTTAATCTAATTTTCTCTTCTTCCGCATTTTGAGGCTCTTCTGGAAAATCTGGAAGTGGATAACCTTGCTCTTGAAGCTCTTTAATAGCCGCTTTTAGCTGTGGGATTGAAGCTGAAATATTTGGAAGTTTGATAATATTTGCTTCTGGCTTATTTACAAGCTCACCAAGATAAGCAAGCTCATCTGGTTGTCTTAGGTTTTCTGGCAACATATCAGAAAATTCAGCAATTACTCTTCCTGCAAGTGAAATATCTCTAAGTTCCCAATTAATATCAGCATCTTTTGTAAATGCTTCCATAATTGGAAGTAGGCTAAATGTTGCAAGATATGGTGCTTCATCAATTTTTGTCCATACGATTGTTGGCTTTGCCATATAATCTCCTTTTTTGTTTTTTTTAATTTTACCTTTTTTTATACAAAAAGTAACAAATTCAAAAAAAATAAAAAAAACAATGTTACAAAATGTAAATCATTTAATCTTGCACTTTCTTATATTTTTAAGATGTTCTTTATAAGTAGTAGCAAAAATATGATGCTTTCCACATTTTACAAAATACAAATAATTAACTTTTGCTGGAAAAAATGCAGCTTTAATTGCAAATTTACTAACAACACAAACTGGCTCTTTTGGAAGTCCATAGTGTTTATAAGTGTTATAAAAGCTATTATTATTCCTTAACATATAAGGAGTAACTTTTGTATGAGAATATTTTCCATAATTTAAAGTCCCATCCATTTGGAGTTTCATATGCGTTTTTAATCTATTATAAATTACAGCCGAAATCAAAGGCATCTCTTGACTAGAAGCGGCTTCTTTTTGAATTATTGAAGCAATTATAAGTTTTGTTTTGTAAACCTTATAGTTCCAAATTCCAGTAAACTTATAACTTAAATCCTTATGCCACTTTAACGCAATATTATAAAGATACTCACAAACCCTACTTGGCTTCATCCCAATTGGAAGATAATAGGTATCGGGTTTTAAAAAGCCTTCATCAATATCGCATTTAAAATTTTTAATTTTTAACTTTTTCCCAATCTGTTTAAAAATAAAATAGTTCGTCTCTCCTGGAATTATAATAACTTTTGCAAGAGCCGCTTTTGAATGAGTAATCTTATATAAAAAATCAAGCTTACTCATTTTAGTAGCTTTTAAATCAACCCATCCAGCTTGGGGATAACCAAAATAATCAATAATAACTTTATCGATTTTATAAATATCAAAGTCTCTTTTATTAAGATATTTTATTGTATAATTTGTATTACCCTTTGGAATATAAACAACTCTATTACTATAAACAGGTCTTGATAAATAATAAAGGATAACAATTATGAAGACAAGAAGTATGATAATACCTTCCATTGTTTTTGTAAATATCTTTTTTATGTTTATATTTTTTATAAGTCTTTTCAAGGGCATTCACCTTTATAATTTGAGAATTAATAATATTGAAATTAAGCATCTTTTTTTAAAAATCCACAATAAGATTATTTTAAAAGCAAATTATATAAAAATAATACCTCAACAAGAAGTATCAAAAGATGTCTTTACAATTCACAAAAAATTATTACTTTTCTCAAAAATCGCCCAAGAATTTGAGAAACTAACTCTAAAAAACATAACTTATAAAAATATTAAAATCCCACTTATCGAATATAAAAATAATACAATTACAATAAACTCAAATTTAATTTCCATCAAAGGAAACTTTAAACTTGAAAAAACAAAATCCATCTTAAAAGATATTTACATAAAATATCAAGATTATAAAATTACCAATTTAAATGGATATATTAAATTCTCACCTCAAAAAATTGACTTCTCTTCAACTTTCAAACTAAACAACTCAAACGCAACGCTTACCTTAAAAATCATAAACAACTTAATTAACTACCACTTCTCAATTCAAAACTTCAAACACACTATAAACTCTTATTTTGTAAAAGTATCTAACTTTAACTCAAAAGGAACCTATAACCTAACAACAAATTATTATAAAATTTTCGCAACTGCTAAAAAAGCTTATACAAAAGTAAATAATTTAAACATCTACTTAAAAGAAGCCACAATCTATAAACTAACTCCAAAAAGTATCAAATTTAGCTTCTTATCTTTATACATTCCATCCATTACAAAAGAGATAAAAAAACTATATTTAAAAAATCCAAAAGGGACTTTGTTTTTTAATCCATTTATGCTAATAGTATCAAAAAATGATTTTGCATCCTTAAAATATGAAAATTACACAATTAAAGCCTATAAAAATTCCTTAATTTACGAAAACCAAAATAACTTCAACTTCACCTCTTCAAAAATAATTATACTTCAAAATGACCTAAAAATAACGTCAAATAAAGTTTATATCTTCAAATTTAAAGACTACTTTAATATCCAAACAAAAAACAACATTCTTAAAAAAACACTATTAAAAATATACGCAAAAATCTTTTACTTATATAACCATTACATAGAAATCCCTAAACTAAATGGGAATTACAAAAAAATCCCATTTAAAGCATATAACTTTGTATTAAATCTAAACACTAAACAAGGAATCATTACAAAAGCATACATCAAAAGATTCAAATTCTCTCCTATTTACTTTAATCTAAAAAACCACTTTTCAATCCAAACAAAATCCAATAACATAAAAATAGATTCATCATTTAAAAAAATCCTCTCTAAATTTGGATATCAATTAGGAGATATTTATCAACTAAAAGGTAAAAACTATATCTCCTTATATTACAAAGACATACCTTATTGGGAATTAAACGCAACTTCTTATAATGGAGAATTCTTAATAAGCGATTACCACTTCTTTTATAGAAAATTAAAAGCAAATCTTAAAAACTTTAATTTAAATAGTTCAATAAAATCTTTATATCTTCCAACTGAAACTTTTAAAATTTTAGCCAACTTAAAACTAAAAGGAAACATTAAAAAATCAATTTCAATAGATGCTATCATCAAAAATTTTAACATTTTAAAATTTTTTAAAATGAAAAACTACAAAGAAAAAATTGCTCTTAATTTAAAAAATGAAGAGATAATCTTAAAAAATACAAAAATTGCCCTTAATTTAAAAACAAAAATGCTAATCTTTAAAAATTTAAGTAAAATTATTCAATTTACTCCAATTTCTTCACTTATCAAAGGAGGAGAAGTATTTGTAAACTTTAATATCCCAATGATAATTAACGGAATAATCTACCTAACAAAACCTCTTATCTTAAATCACAAAAATCCATTTAAAATCCCAATTTCAATAGAGTATATCCCAAAACAACTAATCTCTATAAAAAATGACTTTTCAAATACCTTAATCACAAACAACTCAATAAAAACAACTCTTAATAATTTAGACATAAACGCATCAGCTCTAATTTATATCTACAACACAATCAATAACCTTATCCCAAAATCAAATTCATCTTCAAACACGGCAGTATTTATAACAGCCCACAATACAAACTTTATCTATCAAAATCACAAATTCCTATCAACTTATGCAAAAATAAGCTATACAAATAAGTTAAAAATCTACTCAAAACATAATAACGCTATCTTAAAAGGAGAGACTCTAAAAGATGGCACACTCATACTAAAAGGATACAACTACACAAAAAAAGAGCTAACCCCTTTACTTGACTTTTTTAATAAATTTAAAAAAATAGAAATAAACTTCAATATAGCAAAATATAAAGATACAATATCTGGCGATGTAACAATTAAAAAAGGAATTGTAAAAGAGTTAAAACTACTAAATAACATAATCGCCTTTATCAATACAATCCCATCTTTACTATCTCTTCAAGCCCCAGGTTTTTCAGCCAAAGGATATAAAATCAAAAAAGGTTATATCTCTTATGTTTTTTCATCTAACATTCTTAGAATTTTAACACTAAATATTGAAGGAAACAATTTAGGATTTATTGGCAAAGGAGCAATTAATTTTAATACTAAAAAAATGAATTTAGACATAGTAGCAATTATGAAGATAAAACTCAAAAAAATTCCGATTTTAGGAAAAGGATTAAGTTATATTCTATTTGGAAAAGATGGAAATTTATATGTTGGCATAAAAGTAACTGGTTCACTTGATAATCCAAAAATCAAACAAAAATTACCAGCTATAACTCCATCAAATATAATTAAAAGAATTATAACCTTACCATTTAATATTTTATAAAAAAGCCAAAGAGGCTACTTCTCCTCTTTTTCTGGCACTAAAATAAGCTGGTAATTCTCTTTTCTAATTACCACGCTTCTATTTCTTGGAATTTGACCTTGTTGTCTTCTTAGAGTTTCTATCTCTTTTTGAAGTCTCTCAATCTCCTCTTTTAATTGCAATATAATCTCAACTCCTGCTAAGTTAACTCCAAGGTCTCTTACAAGTGAGAGTATAAGCTTTAATCTATCAATATCTCTTTGAGAATAAAGCCTCATCCTCCCCTCAGTTCTACTTGGCTTAATAAGCCCCTCTCTTTCATATTGTCTTAGAGTTTGAGGATGAATATTTAATATTTTGCTAACAACGCTTATCAAATAAACCGGTTCATCATATCCATACATAGCCACTCCTTTCTATTAAATTAAGATGGAAGCTTCTCCTCCATCATTTTTGCAAGCTCACTATCAAGCTCTTCTACTTTTGGAATAATTGGACGAAGCTCTAAATATAAATCTCCTCCATTTACTCCATACCCTCTTACTCTTAACTTCTGACAACACTTAGAATTTTTTGGCACTTTTACATTAATATGCCCTTTGAATGTATCAACCCCTATTTTACCACCAAAAATCATAGTCTTCAAAGGCACATCAACTTTTTTATAAAGGTCATTCCCTTTTCTCTCCCACTCACTACTTGGCATTACTTCAATTTCTAAAATCAAATCACCTCTTCTACCTTGAAAAACTTTTCCTTTACCTCTTACTCTTAATTTTTGTCCAGTTTGAATACCAGGTGGGATTCTAAGTTTTAACTCTTCTCCGTTATAATTTATAGGAAATACCCCTCCTTTTACTGCTATATCAAATGGAATTTGAATTCTTGCATGCACATCTAAATCTGGCTCAAACCCTCCAAATCCAAAATCAAATCCGCCAAAACCTCCGCCAAATCCTCTTGAAAATCCACCGCCAAAAATTGAATTTAAAATCTCTTCTAAATCTATATCTTTATGTTGACGATAGAAATCTTGGAAGTTTTGACCATTAAACATAGCATCACCCATCTGGTCATATTGCTTTCTCTTCTCTGGGTCTCCTAAAATCTCATAAGCTGTATTAATTTCTTTAAATTTTTCTTCGCACTCTGGTTTTTTACAAATATCAGGATGATATTTTCTTGCTAACTTTCTATAAGCTTTTTTAATCTCATCTTGGGTAGCATTCTCACTAACTCCCAAAACTTCATATAAACTTTTACTCATTTCCCCTCCTTAAATCCAACATAAAATAGCCTATATGCAATTATATAATATATTTGAGTAAAAGTCAATCAATTTTTATAATCCCAAAATTTTAAAGCACTCTTACAAAAACTGCTCTAAACTTTTCATTAACTTATCTTGAATTCTTCTTAACTCTTCTTTATCTTTTGCTTCAAACCGTGTTACTAACACAGGAGTTGTGTTACTTGCCCTAACAAGCCCCCAACCTTTGTCAAATATAACCCTAACTCCATCCACATCCACTATCTTTTTAATTCCAAGCTCTTTTTTATTACTATTTAAATACTTCTTTAAATTCTCAATAATCTCAAACTTCTTCTCTTCTGTTGTCTTTATCTTAATCTCATCGGTATTATAAACTTTTGGAAGCTTTTCAAACTCTTTTTTAAAATCAAATCCACTCTTAATAAGCTCCATTATCCTAAACGCAACATAAATCGCATCATCAATCCCAAAATATCTGTCATTAAAAAAGATATGTCCGCTAACCTCAGCGGCTAAATCGCAATTTTTCTTTTTAAGCAGTGTTTTTAAATTGCTATGCCCCGTTTTATACATTATCGCACGCCCAAATTTATTAACCTCATCATACATCACTTGACTTGCCTTCACTTCACTTATCACACACGGATTATCCATATTTTTTGCAAAAAAATAAGCAAGTATATCCCCTTTATAGTTATACCACCTATCCAAAAAAGCAATCCTATCTCCATCTCCATCAAACGCAAACCCATAATCTCTCCCATTTTTAATGGCATCTTTTACCCACGCAAGATTTTCTTCTTCCGTTGGGTCTGGGTGGTGGTTTGGAAAAGTACCATCTGGCTTCTCAAACAAAATCTCATAATTTTTTATACCTATTTTTTCAAGAATATCTCTTAAAACAACTCCACTTGCCCCATTTCCACAATCAAACACTCCGTTTAAATCAAGCCCCCTTAAATGGGAAAACTGATTTGAGATATAATCCACATAATCACTCTTTAAATCATATTCAATCACTTCTTCATTATCTTCAATCTCAATATCGCTACTTAAAACCTCATCTCCAAGCGCATAAATATCTTTTCCGTAAAACGGGGCTTTGTTGATTGTAATTTTAAATCCGTTATATTCAGGCGGATTGTGAGAGCCGGTAATTTGAATACTCCCTCCAATCTCAACTAAGCCAACCCCCTTTAAACAAAGCTTCCTAAAATTTGCAAAATAATTAGCCCCAGTTGGCAAAAGCCCACCACTTATTACTCTTTTACCAGCCTCATTAAGCCCGCTTACAAGCCAGTTGTGAAGTAAAGGAGAGTGGACTCTTGCATCATAACTTACAAAAACATACTCACCATCAATCTTTTTACCAAGAAAGTAACCAATCTTTTTTACAATATCCTCTTTTAAATCTTTATTAAAAATACCCCTTATATCATATTCTCTAAAAATATGTTTCATTTTTTTCCTTTTTAAATCTTTTTTATGTATAATTTCGTAACAATTTTTTAAAGGATTTTAATTGGATGTTACCTTAATTGTTTTGAGTGCTGGTAATTCCATTCGGTTTAATTATCCAGTAAAAAAACAATGGATAAGAATAAAAAATAAACCCCTTTGGCAATTTGTTGCCGATAAATTTAACAAAGTTTATAATTTTAAAAAAACAATCATAACCGCAAATGAAAAAGATGTAAAATTATATGAAAAAATCTCTAAATACCAAATAATAAAAGGGGATAAAGAGAGACAACTTAGTTTAAAAAACGCACTTGAATATGTAAATACAGAGTATGTAATGGTAACGGATGTGGCAAGACCTTGTGTTAGAGATGAAATTATTTTAAAACTTATAAACTCCATAAAAGAGAATGACTGCATAGTTCCTTACATAAAACCGGTTGATACAATTGTTTATGAAAACAAAACTCTAAACAGAGAAAAAGCAAAACTAATTCAAACTCCTCAACTTAGCAAAACTTCAACTTTAAAAAAAGCACTAAATACAGATAAACTTTTCACAGATGAAAGAGGAGCAATTGAAGCAATAGGAGGAAAAATAGCTTACATTCAAGGAAGCGAAGAGGCTAAAAAGATAACCTATTTTAAAGATTTAAACCTCCCTTGCTTAAAACCTCCCTTAAAAATTACTCTAACAGGCAACGGATATGATACTCACGCTTTTGAAAAAAGCAAAAAAATGGTGCTTGGAGGGGTTGAAATTGATGTTGATTATGGATTTAAAGCCCATAGCGATGGGGATGTGGTAATTCATAGCTTAATTGATGCCCTTTTAGGAGCAGCTGGATTTGGGGATATTGGGGAGTTTTTCCCAGATAGTGAGAGTACATACAAAAATATATCAAGCACACTTCTTTTAAAAGAGATTTTGAATACCTTAACTTATACAGGATATGAGATAATAAACGCCGATATCACCATAATCGCCCAAAAACCAAAATTAAGCAACTACAAAACAAAAATTCAACAAAACCTCTCAACTCTTTTAGGAGCTCCTATAAACATAAAAGCCACAACAAATGAAAAGATGGGATTTATCGGAAGAGGAGAAGGAGTAGCGGTAATTTCAACAACAAATCTAACTTATAAGGACTGGTATGAAGATTATCATAGTAGAAAATGAACTATACCTTGCCCAAAGTATCCAAAATAACCTAACAGAAAAACTAAAAGCAACCTGCGAAATATATGGCTCATACGCAGAAGCTGCAAATAAAGAAGCAGATGTCTATATAATAAACACAACTCTAAAAGGAAACGTAAACGCCTTTATCCAAGAGAGAAAAGATAAAATAATTATCTTACTTGTGCCTTATGTAACCCATAGCAATGTCACAGAGCCCTTAAACAAAGGAGCTGATGACTATCTACAAAAACCTTTTACTATTGAAGAGCTTATAAGAAAAATCAAACACTTAAAAGAGTATTATACTTTTAAAGAGCAAGTAAAAAGATTAAATGAATTTATTGAGTTTATTTTAAGAGATATTGAAATTGACTTTAAAGATTATAAATTTCCACTATTTATTAAATCCTCTCCCACCAAAGCGGTTGAGAAGTTTATTTATGAAATATCCAAAAAAGAGCAAAAACCAATCGAAATTATTGACTTAAATAGCAAAAAAAATCTCAAAAAAAAGCTAAACAAAAATATAATTTATCTTTTTTTAAACTATGACAAAATTGATCCAAACTCAGACTTTGCCAAAGAAATTTTAAATCATAATTCAATAATTCTGCTCCCTAAAAATTCATCAATGCCAAATTGTATAGAGATTGAAGCAAATAGCAAACTCTTTTTTGAAGAGGAAATTTTAAGTATTGAAGAATATATTAAGTTTATTATAACAACCCATCAAAAAAATCTTCCAGATACAGAGCTTAGTAAAAGACTTGGAATAAGTAGAAAAAGCCTTTGGGAGAAAAGGAAAAAGTATGGAATTTTTAAACAAAAATAAAATCTTCATAGACCAAGAAGCCCATATCACCTTAGCAATGGTCCAAGCTGGACTTTTAAAACCAATTGATAAACTTATGAATAAAAAAGAAGCAAAAATAGCCGATGAAAAAAAGCTTTATAAAAACAAACCAGTCCCCTTTTCATTTATTTTAGCCCCAGCTGGAAGAAGAAATGAAGAGGTGCTAAAAAATAATCCAAAAAAGATTGAGCTTTTTTGCGAAGGAGTAAAAGTTGGAGAGATTGAAGTTGAAGAAATTTATGAAATTGACCCAATAAAAAGAGTAAAAACAATTTATGGCACCGCTGATGCAAAAAACTATCCACAAGTAGCAAAAACCCTAAAAAGACTTGGAAAATATGCAATTGCTGGGAATTTCTGGGTAGAAGATACCGGGATTAAAAAAAGAGTAGACTTTGTAAAAGAGAAAATTAAAGGATTAAAATCAGTAGTTGGAATGACAATGCACGCAAAACCAATTCACAGAGTCCACGAAAAAATTATGAGACAAGTAATTGAAAAAAATGATATGCTAATAATTTTCCTTATAAAAAACATTCAAAAAGAAGAGATTCCATACCAATTAAGATATGAAGCTCTAAAAGAGATAATTAATAACTATTTTCCAAAAAACAAAATCCTAATAGTCCCTCTTCTTAACACTTACATCTTCTCAGGAGTAAATGAAGCAATACTTGATGCTATGATTGCCAAAAATTTTGGATGCAACAAATTTATAATCGGTCAAACTCACAAAGGTTTAGGAATTCACTATGAAGCAAACCATTTAAAGAGTATTTTTGATAGTATGGACTTAGGAATTGAGGTTGAGACAATTAATGAATATGTATATTGCGAAAAATGTAAAACAATAGTAAGCGTAAACTCTTGCCCTCACGGAAGCCATCATCACATAAGCTATCATAGCGACTCAATTTTTGAGCTTATAAAAACTGGACTTATACCTCCTACCATTCTTATGAGAAAAGAGATAAGCGCAAAATACCTTGCCTATCTTTTCCCAAATAGATTTAAAAACCTTCAAAAACTCTATTATGACATCTCCCCAAACAAAGGGCTTATTGAAGAGAGCTCGGATGAAGATTTTTATATAGCTTTAATGAAGTTATATCAAACAAGCTCATTAACTTAAAGGAAAATAATGTTTAAAAATAGATTTGATGCTGGGATTAAATTAAGCGAAGTTATAAACTTACCAAAAGAGAGTGTAATATTTGCAATTCCAAAAGGAGGAGTACCAGTTGGATATGCAATAGCAATTAACAAAAACATCCCAATGGATATTGTAGTAGTTAGAAAACTTCCTATTCCTTTTAACAAAGAAGCTGGATTTGGGAGTATTACAATTGATGGAAGAGTTATTTTAAATCCAAGGTTTGAGCACCTCTTTTCTCAAATTCCAATGGATGAAATTGCAAAAGAAGTATTAAAAGAAGTAAAAAGAAGAGATGCCATTTATAGAAAGGGTGCTCCTTATAAAGAGTTAAAAGATAAAGTAGCAGTTGTAGTTGATGATGGATTTGCAAGCGGATATAGTGCCATTGCGGCATATGAAATGCTAAAACAATATCATCCAAAAAAAATCATAGCCATAGCACCAGTTTGCCCAAGTGATACGAAAAAGTTGCTTGAAGATTTTTTTGATGAAGTCTATTGCCTTATAGAAAGCTCACAAAAACCTTTTGCAGTAGCTTCTTTTTATGAAGACTTTCACGATTTAAGTGATGAAGAGATTTTAGAGATTTTAAATATTTTACGCAAAAAAAATCTACTTTGGAGTGAGAATGGAAAAATTTAATAAATTTAAATGGTTTATAATTACAGGTTTTTTTTCAGGTTTAATCCCAAAAGCCCCGGGGACTTTTGGAAGCTTAGTTGGAGTTTTAATTGCCTATTTAATAATCCTCTTTTTCCCAAATCCAAACCTAACAATAATGTTACTTGCCACTTTATTTTTTATTGTAGGTTACAAACTAACAGACGAATACGAAACCTTAACAAATATCCACGATGATAAAAGAATTGTAATTGATGAAATTGCAGGAGTTTTAGTAACTATTGGATTACTTGGAAACTTAAAAGAGGATACTTTAATAAAACTGATTTTTGCATTTATCGCATTTAGAATAATGGATATTTGGAAACCATCTATTATTGGAAGAGTTGATGAGAAGGTAAAAGGGGGGCTTGGAGTTATGCTTGATGATATTTTAGCTGGAATTTTTGGAGCTATACTTGCTGGGCTATTTTATATGGGATATGTGAGCTACCGCGGAGCTTCCTGATTTATCACCGAAGTTGACCCCACCAGAACTACCTTCACAGACATCACTGCTCTCCACAAAACCTGTTTTGTGGAAATCCCAGTTCGAGTTGCTTCAACCCTAATTGTTTTAATTTAATCCCTCTTTTAGTAAGTTTAGTGTAGCGTTATAGTCTCTATAAAGAGAGTAAAGGAAGAATTAGAAGAATTGTTAAAAAAAAAGAAATGTGAGGATTTACAAAAGAATACAAACAAATCAAAGGAGATTAATTTTTAAGGAGTTGCAAAAACTCCTCCTTGGCATTGCTTAACTCCAATCATCGGTTTTGCATTATTCAAAAGCTCAGTTAATCCATATTTAGTTGGGTCCCCTTTTAAATTAAGTCTAATTTCTGTAATATAAATTTGCCCACCTTTTCTTTCACAAACAAGCTGAAATTTTCTTTTGTTTTTATCCCCAAAAGCCCCGCCAAACACAAATCTAATCCTTTGAAGAGTTACATACTCGCCCATATGCATCCTAACAAATGTCAAAAACTGACTCTCATTAAACTGCTGAGTAAGTTTTATCGCAGTTAAAAAGTAAGTAGCCGGATCAGTCCCAAAACAAGTCCCATGCTTTCTCCACTCATGTTTTGCAAGATAAGGAGCCGCTGGCATATACTTTTTTAAAACTTTCCAAAGCAAAGGTGGTAAATGGAATTTATAATTTGTATGACAATAATTTTTTTTCTTTGGCCAAAGCCCATGGAGTGTAAAATGAGTTAAAGAGTAATCCCCCATTCTCCTCTTTCTACATGCTTTATCATTTGGATGAACCTTACAAAAACTATTCTCCCAACTAAGCGCCAAAATATTCTCAGTTGATACCGCATAAAGCATACTTCCAAGCAGTATCAAAGATGCAAGCAATTTTTTCATAAAATCTCCTTAATTTTTTGGATTTTGTCATTATTATCTCTTATCACATACCTTATCCCCAAACTCCCAAAGCCTCTATCTACTACTAAAATATCAAACTTTTTAATCAAATACTCAACTTCTCTTACCTTCTCATACCCAACCTCAAACTCCCACTCAAAAACATCTACATACTCTACTATCTTAGCTTTACTAATAGCCAAATTCGCAACCTCGCTATACGCCCTAACAAGCCCTCCAATTCCAAGCAAAATCCCACCAAAATATCTTATTGTAATAATCCCAACATTTATTAAATCTCTACCTTGCAATACTCTAAGAGTCGGTCTTGCGCTGCTTCCTCTTGGCTCACCATCATCAGATGAACCTTCTATGATTTGATTTTGATTATTTAAATATCTAAACGCCGTTACAAAATGGTTTGCCTTTGGATGTCTTTTTTTCAAATCATTTAAACTCTCTTCAAATTCGCAAAAAGGGACCAAAAATGAGTGAAATTTTGATTTTTTAACCTCTAAGGTCGCGGCTGATTTATTTAATATAGTCTTCATTAATCAAAAAGTTTATTAATACTCTCATTATAAACAATTCTTCTAATAACCTCAGCAAAAAGTTTTCCTGTTTTTAAAACTTTAATCTTTTTGCAGTCTTTATTAAAAGGAATAGTATCGCTAATAATAAGCTCTTCTAAAACCGAATCTCTTATCCTCTCAATCGCTGGTCCGCTTAATACCCCGTGAGTTGCAAACGCCCTAACAGAATTTGCACCCCTCTCTTTAAGCGCAGCAGCCGCTTTTACCATAGTCCCAGCCGTATCTACCATATCATCAATTAATATAACATCTTTACCCTTAACATCTCCAATAATATTCATAACCTCACTCTCATTTGCTTTTTCTCTTCTTTTATCAACAATCACCATATCAAGCCCAAGTTTGCTAGCAAAGTATCTTGCTCTTGCAACCCCTCCAATATCTGGGCTTGCTATAATTGGATTTTTAAGCCCAATCTCTTTAAAATAATCAAAAAACAAAATACTCCCATACAAATTATCAACCGGAATATCAAAAAATCCTTGAATTTGTCCAGCGTGAAGGTCAATAGTTACAACTCTATCAATCCCGGCTTTTTCCATCATATTTGCAACAAGTTTTGCAGTAATTGGAACTCTTGGTGCTGCTTTTCTATCTTGTCTTGCATACCCAAAATAAGGCACCACCGCTGTTATACTTTTTGCACTTGCCCTTCTCATAGCATCGGTAATAATTAATAGCTCCATTAAATTATCGTTTGTTGGAGCACAAGTAGGTTGTATTATAAAACAATCAACCCCTCTTACACTCTCACCAATTTGCACATTAATCTCACCATCGCTAAATCTATTAACAGTCATCTTACTAAGCGGTCTATCAAGATAGTGTGCAATATCCTCAGCTACCTTTGGATTTGCTGTGCCGCTAAAAAGTTTATATTTCATTTTTTCTCCTTTGTTTTGATGAAATGTTACCAAATTTTTTTATCTTGCACCCCTTATCCATCCTCCACCAAGAAGTTTTTCTCCTTCATAAAACACACACGCTTGCCCCTTAGCAACTCCAATAGCTCCTTTTTTTAATTTAACAACAGCTTTTGATTTACTCTCCATTTTTACAATTCCAGGAATTTTAGGAGCACGATATCTTACCTTGCATTCGGCTTGAAAGATTTTTTCATCAATAAAAAGATTAACCCCTTTTAAAAATATTATCTTTTTAGCCAAATCCTCTTTATCTCCAACAATAAGAATATTTTTTTTAGCATCAATTCCTAAAACATACTGAGGTTTATGAGATTTAAAAAGCCTAAAACCTTTCCTTTGACCTACTGTATAAAAAGCATACCCTTTATGAGTGCCTATCTTTTTACCTCTCTTATCCACAACACGCCCAGGAATTTCTGGATTGAAGTGGTTTTTCAAAACATCAATGTAACTTGTATCAATAAAGCAAATATCTTGGGACTCTTTTTGAGTAGCAAACTCAAAAAGTCCAATTTTCTTTGCAATCTCTTTAACTTCTTCTTTTAAATAATCCCCTAGCGGAAAAATTAGCCTTGGCAAAGCCTCCTTTTTTACTCCAAAAAGAAAATAGCTCTGGTCTTTGCCCTTATCCTTTGCTTCATACAAAAATTCTCCATCACATCTTACATAATGCCCTGTTGCCGCTTTTTGACAACTGTATTTTTCCAAAAACTGCATAAAAATCCCAAATTTAATCTCTATATTACACATCGCACAGGGATTTGGAGTAGCTCCTTCTTCATAACTTTTTACAAAATAATCATACACTTTTTTCTTAAACTCCTCTTCAACATCTTCAACATAATATTCAAATCCTATAAGGTTTGAGAGTTTTTCAATTTTTAATAAATTTTCTTTATGATTTACTCCGCTGTGCATCTTCATATAAAGTCCAACAACCTCATACCCAGCCTCTTTTAACAAATAAGCACTAACCGCACTATCAACCCCTCCGCTAATTCCAACAAGCACCCTCAATCTCTCTCCTCTTAAAAATTTGATTTCAAACTAAATCATATCCACTTAGCCAATCTCACTTTAAAAACTCCTTTTTCAAAAAGGTATGACACTCAATATTCTCAAAAGCACTCTCTAACCTTTGAAAAAGTTTTGGCTCCTCATCCTCTAACTCTCTTAGCCATTTTTTTATCTTAGCTCTTGCATAAGGACTCTTTACCCCTTCACTATCCTTTAAAGCCAAACAACTCGCCTTTGAATCAATTATAGGGAAATTATTATTATTAGCCATATACTCAATCCACTTCTCCCTCACCTTTATCATAGGGCGAATTACTTTTATTCCATTCTCAGCAGTATAAATTGGCGGCATACTTTTCATCATTCCGTTATAAAACATACTCATAAAAAAAGTCTCAACCGCATCATCAAAGTGATGCCCAAGGGCAAGTTTATTAAATCCAAGTTCTTTTGCCCTTGAATACAAAGCCCCCCTCCTCATCCTCGCACAAAAACCACAAGGACTGCTTCCTGGGCGTTTTTTTTCATTCATTATTTCAAGGATTGGAGTTGAATAAATCTCATAATCAATCCCATACCTCTCACACCATCTTTTTAAAGGCAAATAATCAATCCCAACCCCAGCATCAATTGTTACGGCTTTAAGCTCAAAAGAAAAAGGAGCAATAAGCTGCATCCTTTTTAAAACCGAAAGCAAAACAAAACTATCTTTTCCCCCACTAAGCCCAACAAATACCCTATCACCAGGCTTTATAAGCTCATATTGCCCTTGGGCTCTTCCAACAAACTTTGTAACTTTTTTACTAAAAAAAATCTCTTTAATTAATTGGTGTGCCATTTACGATAATTTTCCCTCTATCATATTTAATCTCAATCTTAACACTTCCATCACTACTTGGCTTAGCTAAAATAATTAATTGTGGCAATACCATACTCAAAACTCCCATAAATGCCGGAGTTGTTTTAATTTGAGTATTTACAATAAGATGACTTTCTAAAACTTTACTACTAATATTGGTATCTTTAATTGGAAGCACTCTTAATTTTGAGTTAAAATTGAAAAATCCAAGGTCATTATTTTTAAAAGTTACTTTTTTAATGCTAACACTCCCATTCCCGCTAAAACCTTCTTTAAAAATCTCATTTAAATAACTCTTATCTTTTGGATTTTTCAAAAATTTATAAACTGCCGAGCTTAAAAGATGATTTAGTTCAAATTTTGCTTTAAAGTTTTCTATTTTTCCAAAATTTTGAATATTTAAAGCATTAAACCCACTATTATTAAAATAAGTTGCATATTTACCTCTAAAAGTTAAAAGGGTGCTATTTGTAATATTTAAAATACTTCCTCTTACATTTTGAACTCTAAAAAACAAATTACCAGTATAATCTGAGCTTTTTTCAAACTTCTCATTTTTAGTAACAATATGATTATTCTTAAACTCAAAACTAACCGGCTCATCAGTTCCTTTTACCAAAAAAGAACCTATTTTTAAATCATTTTTTTTGGGATAGTAATAAACTCCATTAATTGATTTGTAAATAAAATCGGTATTTTCAAAAACAATATCATTATCTAAAACTTTATACCTATAAACCTTAAAATCTGGCGTGATTACAACAAAGTTAATCTTATCCTTAATAGCTTGATTAAATTTTTGAGTAAACTCTTTATCATAAAAATCAACTCTTAATACTTTACCCTTAAAATCAACCTTAGTAACTGGTAAATTCTTAAACTTAGTTCCAACTTCTAAAACTAAATCCTTCACTCCCTCTACATTAATAACTCTTCCAGGAATTACAACCTTAAAGACTTTATGTGTCTTTAAATAGCTTGATTTATTGTTAATCTCCTCAATTTGAATACCCTTTTTTTGAAGCTCTTTTATCATTTGAGCAAGCTTTGCATTCATCAACTTATCAAATACAACCGGCGTTGCAAATACCATAACTCCAAGCCCAAGCATAGCTCCTGCAATTTTTACTTTATTCATTAATTTCCTTTAACATTTGAATTAAAAATTTTGCACTAACTTCACTACTCTCTTCTAAAAACTTATCAAAATCAACCCCAGCTCCCTCTTCTGCCGTATCACTTATAGCTCTTAACATAAAAAAAGGAACATCAAAAATCCATGTAACACATCCAACCGCTCCACCTTCCATATCAATAGCACTTGCCCCAAAAGTTTTTCTTATCCACTCTTTTTTCTCTTTGCTATGAATAAATTGATCCCCACTTGCAATTATCCCCTCTTTTAGCTTAATTCCCATTTTATTGGCTACTTTTTTTGCAATGTCATTTAACTTCTTATCACAATCAAAAAAAACTCTACTCTCTGGAATATATCCAGGCTCATATCCAAAAACTCTTAAATCAACATCGTGTTGAGTAGTTTTTGTAGCAATTATTAAATCTCCTATTTTCAAATCGCTATCAATAGCTCCTGCAACACCGCTAAAAAGTATCTTTTTTGCTCCGAATTTTTCTATCATAATAGTTGCCGTCGTTGCCGAATTTACTTTTCCTATTTTACTATAAGCCAAAATCAGATTTTTATTTTGAAATTTAGCTTTATAAAATCTGTTTCTTGCATATTCAATTATTTCAGTTACTTCCACTTTTTCTAAAACCGGTTCAAGTTCTTCTCTCATTGCACAAAGTATGCCTATCACGATTCTTTCCTTAAAAAATATTTTTGTGTAAATGTTAAATGATGGCTAAGTTCACACTCAACTAAATCCTCATCAAAATATTTAGCCTCAATTTCAATTTCGCCTTTTGGATTTATAACCTTGCTTTTACCCCAAAAGCCAAGTCCATCTTCAAATCCAACACGATTGCAAAAAGCAACATATCCGCCACTTAAAATTGCTATATTTTTTAAAACAGCCTCCCACTGCTCTTCTATTAAAAGCTTACCGTCTTTAAATTCCCTTGCAGGAGATGCGGAAATAACAATTATTAAATCGGGTTTTTCTTTTGAAACAAACTCAATTGCATCTCCGCTAAAAACATCCTCACAAATAAATATAGCCGTCTTACCAAATTTAGTATCAAAACTCTCAAATCCGCTTCCTCTAAAAAAGAATCTCCCCTCTTCAAAAACCCCATAAGTTGGAAGATGCACTTTATTATGCCTTTTAAAAACGCTTCCTAAATATAAAGCGGAGTTAAAAATTTTGCCGCTATCTTTTATAGCGGCTCCAAGCACCACATCTTTATCAAACTTTAACTTTTTAAAAAAATCTTCACTAAAAGCATCTTCAAGCAGTGCATCTTTTACTTTATATCCATTCATACTAAGTTCTGGAAAAATAACCAAATCGGCATTTGTTTTTTCAATAAACTCTATATGTTTGTCAAGATTATCAGGACTTAGTTTTGGTCTAATTTGAGCAAGGGCTATTTTCATAAGCTAATCGCTTTTTGTAAAGATTTCATATCAGTTATTGGAATAGTTTTTTTCTTAGTAATTTTTCTGTTAATCCCCATTAAAACTTTTCCCCCAAACTCAATAAACAAATCCGCCTCATCTTCATAATTTTTGACACTTTGTTTATACAAAACCGGCTTTGTAAGCTGAACTGGGAGAAGTTTTAAAGCCTCTTTTTTTGTAGAGTATTTTTTTGCCGTTACATTGCTTACAACCGGTTTAAACTCATCCTTTAAATACTCCTCTAAAAGATTCTTTAAAGGCTCAGTGGCACTTTCAAGCAAAGGGCAATGGCTTGCAACATTCATTTTAAGAAGCATAACTCTTTTTGCACCTTTTTCTTTTAAAAGCGGTTCAAGTTTTTCCAAATCCTCTCTTATTCCGGCTATTACAATTTGCCCATCGCTATTATAATTTGCAGGCCAAACTTTTAAGCCACTATTCTTACACACTTCCTCCACAACTTCATCATCAAGCCCAAGCACAACCATCATAGACCCAACTTTATCCTTAAACGCTTCACTCATAAGCTTACCTCTTTGATGAACTAACTTAATAGCATCCCCTAACCCTAACGCACCAGCTGAATAAAGAGCTGAGAATTCACCAAGAGAATGTCCAAGTGAGAAGTTATAATCAAACTCTTTATTGTCTTTAAAAAGTTCATAAGCTATAGCTGAATAGAGTAAAATTGCAGGTTGAGTAAATTCGGTTTTGTTTAAATCCTCATTCTCTTCAAACATAAGCTTTTTAAAATCAACTTTTATTGCATCACTTGCCTCTTCAAACATCTCGCGGGCTTTAACTGAATTTTCATAAAAATCTTTTCCCATTCCTACAAACTGGCTACCTTGACCTGGAAAAAGAAGACCAAGTTTCATATTAATCCTTTTTTACAAAATTATATTAAATTTTCTTGGCAATCAAAAGGGTTACTTGGGAGAAGTTAAAAGAAGCGAGTTTTTTAATTTTAAATCCACTCTTTTCAAAAAGAGAGGCAAGCTCCTCTTTTGTATAAAAATTATCAATAGAAGCTGGAAGATACTCATACGCATCTTTGTTACTGAAAAAAGAGGCTATCTTTGGCAAAACCTTATGGGAATAAAAGTCAACCCCTTTCCTTAAAATAGATGGATTTTTTGATTTTGTAAATTCAAGTACCAAAACAGCCCCTCCACTTACCAAAACCCTTTTAAATTCTTTAATAGCTTCCTCAATTTCTAAAATATTTCTTATCCCAAAAGCAATACTAACCCCATCCAAACTCTCACTCTCACAAGGTATTTGGGTAGCTAAGGCATTGTAAAACTTAATATCTGGAAATCTCTTTTTAGCTATTTCAAGCATCCCTTTACTTCCATCAAGCCCGCATATTTGAAGGCTTATATCTCTTTTTTTAGCCTCCTTTTGCCAAACCTCTATCATATCGCCAGTCCCGCACGCTACATCCAAAACTTTAATATTTTGTTTATTAATAATCCCAAATACTTCCCTAATTGCTCTCTCTCTCCATCTTTTATCAATACCAAAGCTTAAAATCCTATTTACCAAATCATACTTTGGAGCGATTTTATCAAACATCTTTATAATTTCTTCTTGCTTCAAGCTAACTCCTAAATAGTTATTCACTCTGAAATTATAACAGGAGTTAGCAAATTCTTGGAAGTAACTCTCCTTTTGGAAACTCAATTACCCTTTTTGTTCCCCAAGGTGAAACTAAAATAACTCTCTCTCCCTCAGCCACTTCACCAATAATTGAAGCTTTATTGTTAAATTGCTTTAAAACTTCTTCTGCTTTTTTTGCATCATTAGGAGATACTGCCACTAAAAATGTCCCTTCATTTGCTAAATCCATAGGCTCAAACCCAAATATCTCACAAAGCCCACTTACCTCATCGCTAATTGGAATTTTCTCTTCTTCTATCAAAATACCAACTCCACTTGCCTTGCTCCACTCATTCAAAACGGCACTTACCCCACCTCTTGTTGCATCACGCATAGCTTTTATATCAATCCCTTCATCAATAAGGGCTTTTACCTCATCCCACAATACCTTACAATCACTCTTTAAATCCGTCTCAACCCCGTATCTATGAGCCATTACAACAGCCCCATGTCTTCCAATATCGCGACTAACTATTATTTTATCGCCAGGCTTTAAGTTATGAGCTGAAATTCCTTCTTTTATAACTTTTCCAATTCCAGAAGTATTTATAAAAATCTTATCCAAACTCCCACTTGGCACTACCTTTGTATCTCCTGCTACAATTTTTGCCCCAACTTTTTTTAGCTCATCAGCCATTGACTTTACTATTTTTTCAAGCTCATTAAATTCAAACCCCTCTTCTATCATAAACCCACACGTTAAATACTCAGGCTTAGCCCCCATCATAGCAATATCATTGCAAGTCCCAGCAATACTAAGCTTTCCAATATCCCCCCCGTTAAAAAATAAAGGACTTACCGTAAAAGAATCCGTTGTAAAAGCAATTTTTCCATTTCCTTCAACCACAGCCGCATCTTCTGCCCTAACTAAAATATCATTTTCAAAATATTTATAAAAAAGTTCATTAATTAATTTATTTGTCTCTTCTCCCCCACCACCATATGATAAAGTTATTTTCATAAAGTCTCCTTTAAATCAAACATAATCTAATATATGAATTAATATTTATTCCTAAAAACAATAAGCTCTTCTTTTGAAACTTTAAAAATTTTATCAAGTCTAATAATTCTTAGATAACTCAAAAAGTTTATTCTAAAGATTTTTTTTGAATTATTGTTTCTTTATCAGAAATTTTTGTGTATTCAACTTTTTTAGCTATCAAAAGCCTTTTTGTTTATTATATCAAATATTTTTTTCTTAATTTTTCCAAACAATATATAAAGCTATATTCTAAATATTTTTCATTATCAAATCCAGCCAATTTATAAAATTTTTCCTTAGTTAATAACCTTTTAGCAGACCTTACATTTTTATATTCTTTCTTTGAGATTTTAAAAATATTCTTAAAACTTTCTTCATCCCAATTATATTTAAGTTCAGTATCAGTAAAAAATCTAAAACCTGTTACATTGTTTTGCATTAAAACATTTTTATTAGTATCAATTCCCAATTGTTTAAAAAAATATTCAACTATTTTTTTTTCATATTTAAAGGTATCTTTTTGCTCTAAAATATCTACAAAAAACTCTCTAAATTCATCTTTTGAAAAAATTTCACCTATTAAACTTTTTTCAAAAAAACTCGAATTTAAATACTCTTTTTCCAAAAAATCCAAATACAAATAATAAAACTCATATTGAATTCGAATCAAGTCTCCAATTAAATTATTGTCTTTTTTTATACAATACAAAACCATCTTTACAAAAATTTTTGCTTTTCTAATATCCCATAGTTGATAATCAAAAATTTCAAAAAATTTTTTGTGTAAAGGAAATCTCTTTATTCTTCTTGTTAATTTCATATTTTTCAAATCATTAATACTTCTTTTTATCTGTTTTTCACTTGAAAAGAAATCTTTACCATTTTCTAACAAATATTCCCAAATAGCACTTTTTATATATGGATGATTACACTCTTTTAAAATTTTATACACAAAAACAAAACTGTCCAAAACTTTTCCTTTTTTTGTTTTATAATTTCCTTGCCAAAAAAAAATAAAAAGGAGAGAAAAATGGCAAAAACACCTATGACACCAAAAGCAGCTTCAAGAATTCAAAGTACAACTGCAAAAGCAAATGGAGGAAGCGTTCTAAAAGGAAGCTTTGCTTCAAGGGCTCAAAGAGCGGCTGCTAAAAACTCTTCAAAAAAATAGCAGCTTCTTGCTACTTTTAGAATAAAAGCACTAACTTAGTAATTTACTCTTCTAACTTATCAAGTTTTTCATCGCAAATTTCACTATTATCTATAAATGACTTCTTTTTTAATTTTCTCTAATATTCTTTAATTACTAAATTTATGAGGATAGTAAATATCAACTTTTTAATGAAAGCTATTTTCCAAAAATTCATAAAGCCCAACTAAATTATCAACACTTTTCTCTTTAAACTCAACATAAATATCATCACTATTTTTTATTATTTTCATTTTTTTTATTATTCATTTGTTATTAAAATAATATTATCAGGTAGTTTTCTTAAATAATTTATATATTGTAAAGGTTCTAATCCTTTATTTTCTATATATTTCATTTCATACTTAAAAGATTCTATTCTTTTATTAGTTTCTTCAATCATATAAGAAGTGGAATTTATTTTGTTTATTAACTCTTCATACTGATTTGGTAAATATGTTTTTGAATGAAAATCAAATATTATCTTGGAATCAAATTCACTTATTCTATTTAAAAACCTTAAATTTTTTTCTAATGTAAAATAAAAATTTTTTTTATCATTTAATAAAAATTCTGAATGCAATTCCCCTACAATACAACTAACAAACTTATTAAATATATAAACCATTTCTTCAATTGAGCATTCGGTATTTTTCCATCCTCCGTGCTCTATAAAAAGGTTAAAATAATAATTTTTATATTCCATAAAAATATCATTAGCTTTATTTAATAAATATTTTCTTCTATCATTATTTTCCGTTATTAATGCTTTCTCAATCATTTCATTTGCTTTACTAAGCTCCGCTATAAACTTAAATTCTAACTTTTGATCAATTTTAACAATATTTCCTAAAGCTTTATTAGTTATAATTTTTTCTAAACTATTTAATTTATTTATCAAAACTCCAAACCCTACTACACTGACACCTAATGTAACTATTGAAGAAAAAGCTCCCACAGAAGCAATTAAATTAAGTGTTGATAATGTTTCTCTAATATCATGCAATTGTATATTAGTAACTATATCATTAATTAATTCAAAAGGATTAAAAAAGTTTTCTATAATATTACTGTATTTACCTACTTCTTTTAAATGACCGACAATCTTACCTGTTTTTGAATCTTTCAATATTGCACCATCTCGTATTACTTTTTTTGAAATAAGGTCTTCTATAAATTCTTCAGGAACCTTAAAAAGAATTTTTTCCATTTCTCTCCTTTAATGACTTTTCTGCTTCAATTCTCTTACGGATTTTTATTAAAATAAATGTTGCAGGAATAGTTTTTCTATATGCAGGCCCCATTAATAAAAAAGCAGAAATTGGAAGAAAAATCAAAGCACCACTTATTATTAAATGAAGTATAGAAACACCAAATATTGAAACCCATATGCTTTGGAAAAATCCAGAATAAAATAAACTTACCGCTAAAGTATTTGAAGCCAATGCTGCAGCTAATCCCCCACTACTTGCAATTTTGACAAATTCTTTTACTGCTAATTCATTTTCATTAGGAGCCTTATTTTGTAACTCACGCAAAAATCTTTCTCTCTCTTTTTGCGATAAACTTTTCCACTTATCTTCTACAATTTTTAAAAAAAATTTTTCTATTTCATCCTCTATTTCTTCTTCGGTAGAATTATCATCTAACGTAAAAGAGGTCCAACCAAGACCTGGCTTTAATTTATCTGCGACATCTATCAAAATCTGTTTATATGGCAATTTTTCTCCAGAAAAACTTCTATATAAATTCATTAAACTATGACCAGCTGCTAATCTATATTCATTCGCAAGTAAATCAAAATTATCTTTATATTTTTTATCTATTCCAAAAACTTCACAAAAAGCCAACAACTCCTCATCATTAGCTAACTTTAACCTTTCTATAATTTTATCCATTTCCTCTTCCTCTCTACTTTTTATTTAATTATACCATATCATCTATCATACCTATAATAAGCATTACAAGCCCCCTCATCACTTACCATGCAACTACCAAGAGGACTAGCAGGAGTACAAGCCGTGCCAAAAACTTTACAATCTTTTGGAGTTTTTAGACCTTTTAGAATATCTCCACAGATACACATTTTATGGTCGTCAATTGGTTCATTTGGCAAAATATCAGCCCAAACTTTTTCTGCATCAAATTCTGAGTATTCGTCTTTTAGTTTGAGTGCAGATTTTGGAATATCCCCAAGTCCTCTCCATCTAAAAGTATCTCTTACATCCATATATTTTTCTATAAGTTTTTGAGCCACCACATTTCCTTCCCAAGTTGTTGCTCTTTTATATTGATTTTCTACTTCGCATCTACCTTCATTTTTTTGCTTTAAAAGCATATAAATAGACTCCATCACATCAACAGGCTCAAACCCGGCAACTACCACAGGAGTATTATATTCACGAGTTAGAAATTCATAAGCTTTTGCCCCTATTATCACGCTTACATGACTTGGTCCAATAAAGGCATTAATT